>Ga0098054_1000822_pt1 | contig 17157 bp, 10 predicted proteins | sample 16_taG_FD_75048 | JGI IMG/M metagenome (GOLD analysis project Ga0098054, IMG submission 75048) | Marine viral communities from the Subarctic Pacific Ocean - 16_ETSP_OMZ_AT15313 metaG | ecosystem: Environmental > Aquatic > Marine > Oceanic | place: Pacific Ocean | collected 2015-01-18
CCTCAAGCTGTTCGTACCGAAGCCAGAGTTCGTAGCCATCCTCTGCAACAGCCGGCAACACGCCGAAACCAATTGAAATCGAAATGAACAGACTAGCGACGCGCTTCAGCAAATTCTTCACAACCCTTGACCCGTTTATGTATCGGGAAGCGACAGCCGTGCGACCGCCACCCCCAAATGTTTGCGTTATCATTACCTAACGCGACAGGCAGGGTGTGTCACCGCCCCTCTTTGTCAGAGGAGCGGCACCAGATCAGGGGGCGTCGTTCATCACCTCGCTCATGTCATCAAACCCGGCGGCCACTTTCGGCTTCACCGAGCGGCCAATCACACTGACAAGATAGGCCGCGAGGCCTGACAGCAGGAAGCCGGGGATCATGGCATAGACAAGAGTTTCGAGCGGCACCGCACCGCCCTCAGCTGGCAGGAGCGGTACGTAGAGCCAGACCAGCACCGTAACCGCGCCAACAATCATACCAGCCAGCGCCCCATCACGCGTCAGATGGCGCCAGAACAGGCTAAGCAAAATGATCGGGCCAAAGGCCGAACCGAACCCGGCCCACGCATTTGATACAAGATCAAGAATGTTGCTGTTGGGATCGAAGGCGAGCGCGATGGCCACGAGGCTGACCACAACCGTCGCAATCCGGCCGATCATCACCAGCTCCGACTGCGAAGCCTCGCGCCGGAAGAAGGTCTTGTAGACATCTTCGGTGATCGAGCTGGAAGACACGAGCAGCTGCGAAGAGATCGTGCTCATGATCGCCGCGAGGATCGCCGCGAGCAGAAAGCCGGCGACGAGCGGATGGAAGATGATTTGCGAAAGCAGGATGAAGATGGCTTCAGAGTCGGTCAGCTGCGCGCCGAGGTCATGTTGCTGGACATAGGCAACGCCTACCGCACCGACAAAGACGGCTCCGATGACCGTAACGAGCATCCAACTCATGCCGATAATGCGAGCGGTCTTGATGTCCTTGAGTGACCGGATGGCCATGAAGCGCACAATGATGTGCGGCTGACCGAAATAGCCAAGCCCCCAAGCGAGGAGGGAGACGAGGCCCACTACGGTCATACTCTCGGGCCACATGTCGAAAAACTGACTACGCGCCGGACCAACAGCTCCACTGTCAGCATCCACATACGAAGGCGCGCTTGTGATCGCACTTTCCATGCCGCTCCACCCACCAATCACGAAGTATGCGATAACGGGCACGAGGATGAGCGCGATGAACATGATGCAGCCTTGCACGAAGTCCGTCAGGCTGACCGCCAGAAAGCCCCCAACGACCGTATAGGCAAGCACGACGCCAGCGGTGACAAACAAGCCGAGCTGGTAGTTCAGGCCAAAGGCGGATTCAAAGAGCTTGCCGCCCGCGACGATGCCGGAAGAAGTATAGACGGTGAAGAAAACAATGATCACCAGCGCAGAGATGGTGCGCAAGGCGTGCGAGGAATCGTGAAAGCGCTTCTCGAAGAAGTCGGGAATGGTAATCGAGTCATCCGCCATTTCTGTATAGATACGCAAGCGTGGCGCGACAAATCGATAGTTGAGATACGCCCCGATTACCAAACCAACGGCAATCCAGGCTGCAGAAAAGCCGCTCACATAGATCGCACCGGGCAACCCCATCAACATCCAGCCACTCATATCAGAGGCCCCGGCAGACAAGGCACCGACAGCTGGGTGCAGATTGCGGCCGCCAAGCATGTATTCGGACACGTCGCTGGTAGACGTTTTGTAGGCATAAAGTCCGATGGCCATCATCAGGACGAAATACGTCCCAAGCGATATCAATTCGGGAACGCTGATTGTCATATATTTCTCGCTGTCCTCGTAAAATTACGGAAAAGCGCGCCCCCCGTGGCCGCGCGTATCATTTAGATCAAGGCCGGGTCTGGCCGTTGCCATGTACCAGATATTTGAAACTGGTCAGTTGCTCCAACCCCACCGGCCCACGCGCGTGCATCTTGCCCGTCGCAATGCCAATCTCGGCACCCATGCCAAACTCCCCGCCATCGGAGAATTGGGTTGAAGCATTGTGCATTACGACGGCGCTGTCGATGGAGGTCATGAAACGGCGGGCTGCATCGGCATTTTCGGTCAGGATGGCATCCGTGTGACCGGAGGAGTGCTCGCTCACAAAGTTGATCGCTTCCTGAAGTCCACCGACGATCTTCACCGATGCAATCGGGTCGAGATATTCGGTCGACCAATCTTCGTCGGTCGCTTCGACAAGATCGGGCGCAATACGACGTGCCTCAGTATCCCCGCGCAATTCGCAGCCTTCCATGATTTTGACCAAGCGCGGAATGACGATTTCGGCGATCGCCCGATCCACCACAATGCTCTCTGTCGCACCGCAGACGCCGGTGCGGCGCAGCTTGGCATTGCGAACAACGTCGAGGGACTTCTCGATATCCGCATCGGCATGGATGTAGCTGTGGCAGTTGCCATCAAGATGGAGCAGTGTCGGCACCTTGGCTTCGTCACGCACCAGCTCCACCAGACCGCGGCCGCCGCGCGGAATGACGAGATCTACATAGTCGACAGCATGCAGCAGCGCGGTTACGGCATTCCGGTCGGTGGTCTCAACCGTCTGAACGGCGCCTTTCGGCAGGCCAGCAGCTTCGAGCCCAGCCTGCATGCAGGCTACAATCTCGCGCGTTGAATTCTCGCTTTCCGAGCCGCCGCGCAGGATCACGGCATTGCCGGATTTCAGGCACAGCGCACTGGCATCGGCGCCGACGTTTGGACGAGATTCGTAGATCATCCCGATCACGCCAATTGGCACGGCCACGCGCTCAATGGTCAAGCCATTCGGGCGCTCAGTGGTCGAGAGCAACCGCCCGACCGGGTCCGGCAACTCCGCAATCTGTTCCAGGGCGCTTGCCATCGCCTCGACCCGTTCGTCGGTAAGACGCAGTCGGTCGATGAAGGAGTCCGGTCGGCTGTCGCCGACACTGTCGACATCTTCCTTATTGGCGGCAAGAAGGTCCGCTTTTGCCTCACGCAATGCCTTGGCGGATGCGCGGAGAGCGTCATTTTTCTGCTCGGTCGTCGCCGTCAGCAATGCCTTTGCAGCGTCGCGGGCATTCTGGCCCAGACCGGAAATATATGCGTTCAAACGGGAATCCAATGTGGTCACGTTTCGTCCTTCATGGTTCTTGTTCAGGTGCCTAGCGCAGCTCGATTGCGCGCTTGTAGGCCGACTCGGTGGTGGCTTTCAGGAGATCTGACAACTTTCCGTCTCCATTCAGGGCCTTCAGGCCCGCTTCGGTCGTGCCATTCTTGCTGGTGACGGAATTGCGGAGATTTTCCGGATTGTCGCCGGTTTCAAGGATCATGCGGATCGAGCCATCCAGCGTGCCGAGCACAAGATCGCTGGCCTGTTCGTCACTGAAGCCTAGTTCCTTGGCCGCCTCGATATAGGCGCGGGCGATCTCGAAGACATATCCCGGACCGCTGCCAGCGACGGCGGTTACCCGGTCAATCTGGTCTTCATCATCTACCCAGACAGCCGTCCCGGCAGCCTGCATGAGGGTTTCGACAGTATCCCTTTGGTCGGCACTTGCCGCGCTGCTGGCGTAAAGGCCCGCAACGCCCGCCCCGATGGCAGATGGAAGGTTCGGCATGATCCGTATAACCGGATAGCCCGGCAGCGCAGTCTGCAGGCGCTGCACCGAACACCCCGCAGCGATCGACGCAACGGCCCCATCCGGATTGAGCACGTCCTTATAGGCCGGCAGTATCTCATCAACCATTTGCGGCTTGATCGCGACGATCAACAGATCAAACTTCTCGTCTCCAAGGGCGTTGATATCCTTGAATAGACGGGCACCTTCCACAGGTTGGTCCAAGAAAGGATCGACAATGGTGAATTCATGCTCCACCGCGCGCATCCACTGCGTCAGAAGCGCGCCGCCCATCTTTCCGCATCCAACGAGAAGTACCTTCATGCTATACTAGTCCTTTGCTCACCTGACCCGCGAGATAATGATATTTGTTTAGAATTCAAACCATCTATTACAGAAACTCAAGCTTTCGGCGGATGCCGCAAAATAGTCGAATTTCCCTGATTCGTGACTTTTCAGACTAGGTATTGAGACCTTGAAGAAAGTCTGAAGGTATTTTGTAAGCTAATTATTTGCATCGTAACCCAAACCTTCTTATGTCCGCCCCTAAGCAACCACCGGAGCCTAATTTGCCTTCCAAGAAACGCATCGTCGTGAAAATCGGATCGAGCCTACTTGCCAATCCAGACCTTCTCACACCGCGCTGGGCATTCATGCAACGGCTATTGGAAGACATCACCAAATTACGGAATGACGGCTACGAAGTTGTCCTGTGTTCGTCAGGTGCCGTGGCGCTCGGTTTGAACATGTTGAACGAGAAGCCGGAAACCGCCGGGCTGCGCGACAAACAGGCCGCTGCTGCGTGTGGCATGCCCCTGCTGCTGAACGCCTACAAACAAGTTGCCCATGAGTTTGGATTCGATATCGCACAGGTGCTCGTCACCCTTCAGGACATGGAAGAGCGCAAGCGCTTCTTGAACACCAAGAACACTGTCCACCGCCTGTTGCAGGGCGATATTCTGCCAATCGTGAACGAAAATGACTCGATCACGACCGAAGAAATCCGTGTGGGCGACAATGACCGCCTCGCCGCAAAAGTCGCCCAGATGATCCAGGCGGACCATCTGGTGATCCTCACCTGCATCGATGGCCTCTACGACAAGAACCCTGAAGAGCCAGGCGCCCAACTGGTCGAAGAAGTCCATGATGTCAGCGAGTATATCGCAGTTACGGAAGGCACCAGCAGTCTCGGTAGCGGCGGCATGCTCACCAAGATGCAGGCCGCAAACATGGCGCAGAATGCCGGATGCACGACCCTCATCGCGAATGGGGAACATGACGCGCCCGTGTCTTCAGTTCTCTATAATGAACGACCGCACACCAAATGCATCGCGCACACCAAGCCAGCTTCAGCTTGGGCGACGTGGCTGACTGATCGCCTTCAGATTGCCGGCAGTATTGTGATCCGTGACGAGTTGGCAAACACGCTGGCCGATAGCCCAGAACATGTCCTGCATGAAGACATCAAGTCAATTCAGGGTCAGTACCTCAAGGGTGACGTGATTCACGTTTATGACGAAAGCGGCGCGGAGATCGCGCGCGGCATGACCAACTTCTCGTCAGAAGAAACCATGGTACTCGCGCGTCATCCGGAAATTTCACCGAAAGAACTGCTCGGCTACCAAACTGGTGGCACGGTCATCAGTCGCGAAAATCTGATTGTCCTGGAAGATCGCCACCTCCTCTGGGACAAACCGGAAGAGGAAACAATGGTGGAAGTCTCCGAGAGCTGATCAGCCCTCTTTCTGCAAATCTCCAACCTCCAGGATTGGCGCCGCATCAAGGCTTCCCGCATTCATCATGGCAGCCAGCCGCTGCACCGATGAGATGAGCAGACTCTGCTCCCACAACTCCAGAGAGTCAAAACGCTTCAGGAACCCTTCCTGAAGCGCTTCCGGCGCATCTTCGAGGCTTCTGCGACCAGTCTCCGTAATCGAGACATCTACGGCGCGGCGGTCGGTTTCGTTCTTCTGCCGCTCGACGAGGCCCGCCGCCTCCAATCGATCCACGATGGAAGTGATCGTCGCTTGGGACAAATGCACTTCGCGGGCGATCTCCGATGGCTTGACCGATCCGGCACCCGACAAGGTCTGCAATACAATGAGTTGTGGCGCCGTGAGGCCGGTCGTTTTCGCCAATTGCTTGGAATTCAGATCGATCGCACGCGTAATCTGTCGAATTGCGGTCAGGAGGTCTTTGCGGTGGGCCATGCCCGCACCTAAAGAGACACTCGGCGCTGCGTCAATTCCCACAACTGTTCAGAAGGCCGGCTCGGGGTGGCCGAACAGACAACGCTCGCATACAGAAATTGTGCAACAAGACTTATCTGAAGGATTAGAGCATGACTTCCCAACGCATCCGCATCGAGGTCAGTAATGGGATTGGCGAACTGATCCTGAACAAGCCCGAACGCCGCAACGCTCTGTCGAGTGATATGTGGGCAGCAATCCCCGGTATGGTGAAGCAGCTGGAGGCAGATCCCGAAGTGAAATGCGTCATCATTCATGGCGGAACAGCAGGCGCATTCGCGGCGGGCGCAGATATTTCGGAGTTCGAAACGATCTATGCCACGCCCGAAAGCGCGGAGCATTCGGCAAACCTGATTTCCGATGCGGTTACATGTCTCGCCCAATGCCCGAAGCCGATCATCGCTGCGATCACCGGCGCTTGCGTGGGTGGCGGCGTCGCACTTGCTCTGACGGCAGACATTCGCATCGCCAGCCCCGAAGCCAGGTTCGGTGTGCCTCCGGCGAAGCTGGGGCTTGTGTATCCAGTGAACGATACACGGCGCTTGATAGAAACCGTTGGTATTCCTGCCGCCAAGGACATCTTGCTGACAGGTCGTTTATTTGATTGCGACGAGGCCTATCGTATCGGTCTGGTTACACATATGGCAGAGTCCGAATCAGCCTTGGAATTGGCGCGAGAAACGGCGCGTCTGGTTTCAGCCAATTCACTCTGGTCACATAGCGCGATGAAGCGCACCTTCGATGCGATCAAGATGGGCTGGCGAGACGATAGTCCTGAAGCGAAAGCCCTGTTCCTGGAAAGCTTCGAGAATGAGGACTTCCAGGAAGGTTACAGGGCCTTCCTCGCAAAGCGCCCGGCCAAATTCAGCTGGCGCTGACGGGGTTAGAACCCGCCTCCCACTGCGACGTAGAGATCAATGGCCGCAGCCAACCGGTCCCGACGCGCCTCGAGGGCACTTTGCGTTGCAGAATAATAGTTCTGTTGTGCAGACAAGAGACTCGTCAAATCGTCCGTGCCGACACGATATCGCAGTTCAGCGGAATCCAGTGCGCGGCGACTGGCAACGAGTGCAATCTGGAGCTGTTCTTCACGTTGGGCGCTGGTATTGATGGCAGACAGCGCAACATCAACATCGCGTAACGCGCTGAGAATGGCCTGCTCATAATTCGACAGCAATGCCTCCCTTCGCGCTTTGGCACTGTCGAGCTGAGCCTCCAGCGCTCCCCCAGAAAACACAGTCTGCGCAAGTGACGCCGAAAGACTGGCGGTCGGATCAGACATAGAGGTCAGGAGTGTCGTCACACCCGCGCCAAGATCGACACTTGGCAGCATGGCTGCTCTCGCAATCTGAACATTGGCCTGCGCCGCCCGCAAATCAGCCTCGGCCTGCAACAAGTCCGGGCGCCGCACCAGAAGCTGAGATGGTAGGCCTGCTTCCGGTACTGGCAAGCCAGTCTCGTCAAGGTCTACGTCCGGCACTTCGAAATTTTGCGGCACCTGCCCTACAAGGATCGCAATCGCCGTCCGCAGAGAGAGTATCTGCTGCTCGATCTGCGGGAGTTGCGCACGCGAATTGGCCAATGCAGCTTCCTGGCTGGCAAAATCAAATCCGGAAATCTCGCCCGCATCGTACCTTACCCGCACGATTTCAAAGATACGCTCGGCAATTTCCAGATTGTCTTGCGCGACTTCAAACTGCTTACGCGCGACCTGAAGGTCAAAATAGTTCGCTGCCAGATCAGATGTAACACTCAGCTCAAGCGCTCTTTGCGCGAACTCAGCCGATTCGAGATTGGCCCCTGCCGCATCACGTGACGCTGCAACACTGCCAAACAGATCCAGCTGATAGCTAGCCGACAGGCGGGCACTGCGAGAAAAATCACTGAAGCCGGAATCACTGTCGGTGGAAACTGACGCCCCTGCTGAAACAGATGGCAAGGCGCTGGAATCGGCAACACGCAACGCAGCGCGCGCGGAGGTAACATTGGCAAGTCCAGCCTCAAGCGACTTGTTCCGCGTGAGTGCGGTGCTGACCAATGCGTTCAAGGATTCATCGCCGAAGGTTGACCACCAGAGCCCTGTGGCCGGCAATTCTGTTTCCGCTTGCATTGTGGTTTCATAGGACGCCGGAAGCTCAACCGAGGACAAAGGCGTATCGGACGATTGCGTCGCGGTACATCCTGCAAGGACGACAAGCAGACTGAGAGGAAGAAGAGGAATTCTGGTCATGATTACTCCGCCGCAAGGGCCCGGACCGGATCAAGCCGCGAGGCATTGCGCGCCGGCAGGAAGCCGAACACGAACCCGGTCAGGAAAGCTGTTGAAAAGGCGAGGATCGCGGGCATGGGCGTTACGGCGATGCTGGTGCCGAGATTGGCGAGGATTGCACAGATCGCGAAGCCCGTAAGAATACCGATCACACCGCCCAGCGCGCAGACCACGACGGCCTCCACAATGAATTGGACAAGAATATCAGACCGACGCGCCCCCGTCGCCATGCGCACACCGATCTCGCGCGTGCGTTCTGATACGCTGACAAGCATGATGTTCATCACACCGATACCGCCGACGAGCAATGAGATAGAGGCAACCGCGCCTAGCAGGATCGAGAACGAATTCTGTGTCTCCTGAACGGACTCCAGGATCGATGCCGTATTCCGTATCCGAAAATCCTGTGTTCCGTGTCGTTGAAGCAGCAGCTCGTTTGCTTCAGTCTCCGTCGTCGAGATTACGTCCGTGTCTTCCACAGCGATGGTTATACTCGACAGGTAGGAACTGCCGAACACGCGCATCATCCCGGTTGTGATGGGAATAAGCGCGATATCATCCTGGTCACGGCCGAACGAGCTGGCGCCTTCTTCTTCAAGCACGCCGGCGACCTCAAATGGTGCGCCCGCAAGAAAGACATACTCGCCGACGGCTTCCGAGACATTGTCGAACAATTCCCCCGCGGTCGTTGTGCCCAGCACAACCACACCTACGCGTCGGTCGACATCTTCTGCCGTGAAGAAAGAGCCGTATTCAATATTGCGGGTGTTGGCGAGCAACCAGTCTTCCGAAACACCCTCCACGGAGCCACGATGGTCATTGCTTCCTCGCCGCAATGTTGCAGATCCGGACCGCGATGGCACCGCAGCCAGGACATTGTCCAGTTCGCCCAATCTCTCAGCATCTTCGAGTGAAAGGGTTGCAATGGCGTCACCGCGCATTCGCGCGCCCCGGTCACCCCCCGGCTGAACGAAGAGCAGGTTCGCACCCATGTCCTCGAACCGGGCCATAACCTCGCGCTGGCTACCTTGCCCGACCGCCAGCATTGCGACCACCGCCGCAACGCCGATCACCACGCCCAGCAAGGTCAGTGCGGTGCGAAACAGGTTTGCTCGTAACGACCGGAAGGCCGTCTTGATGGATTCCGTAAGCTGAAGAAAGAAGGAGGGGGAGGATTTCACGGCGCGTTGCTCAAACGACTCCAGAGACCGTTCTACTGAACCGGAATCGGAAATGATTTTGCCGTCGCGAATTTCAATCGTGCGGTCTGCGCGTTCAGCGACTTCCTGGTCATGGGTAATCAGGATGACTGTGCGGCCGGAGCGATGCAGCTCTTCCAGCAATTCCAGAAGTTCTTCACTCGTGCCGGAATCGAGCGCTCCCGTCGGCTCATCCGCAAGGATGACTTCGGCATCATTCATCAGAGCTCGGGCAACAGCCACACGTTGCTGCTGTCCCCCGGACAATTGACCGGGGCGACTTTTCTCGCGCCCGCCAAGGCCAAGCCGACCGAGCAATTCCTGTGCGCGGGCCTTCCGTTCCGATTGGCGAACCCCGGCATAGACCGCAGGTATCTCCACGTTCTCCGATGCGCTGACATTGGCGAGGAGATTATAGCGCTGAAACACAAAGCCGAATGTCCGCCTGCGCAAGGAGGCCAGTGCATCGGCGTCCATCTCGGACACATCCTGCCCATGAATGCGGTAGGTTCCGGAAGTCGGGTGGTCGAGACAACCAAGCAAGTTCATCAAAGTCGACTTACCGGAACCCGACTGTCCGACAATTGCAACGAACTCGCCTTCGCGAATCGTCAGGTCGACGCCATCAAGGGCGCGGACCTCTGCGTCACCCCGTCCGTAGACGCGCTTTATGTCCTGCAAATGCAGCAAGGGTTCTGACATGATCTGGCGTCCTAAACCGGGGGTGGACCCATACGGCGTGGCCGGTCATTTCCGGCACGCTCGGTCGCCTGTTTCGGACGAATGCTCACTTGCCCGGTCACGACCTCATCACCCTCAGACAAGCCGAACAATATCTCGGCACTTGTACGCGTCTGAAGACCAACCACAACAGGCTGAGGGACAGCTTCGCCATTCGCATCCATTTTCAGAACCATACCCATTTCTGCGTCGGGATATTGCGCGCGTGCCTCACGGATAGCCTGGCCTCTGCCGTCGCCAACACGATCACCCTGGGCGGCTCCGCGTTCAGGTTGCGCAGGACGCCTGGCTTGTGCGCTCTCCGGGCGCTCGGGACGTGACTGCAAGGCCGTTACCGGGATCAGGACGGCATCTTCGGCCTGCCCCAGAATGAAGAAGACCTGAGCGGTCATATCACTTCGCAAAATTCCGTCGGGGTTCTCAATATCGAGCAGCGCCTTGTAGAGCACGACGTCATTGACAACTTCGGGCGTGGGAAGGACCTGACGAACTTCGGTTTGCCACTTGTGATCAGAATCGCCCAGCGTGGTGAACCTGGCTTGCTGCCCCTTTGATACGCGCAACACATCTGCTTCGGAGACATCGGCCTCCACCGTCATTATACCGAGATCCGCAATGGTCATGATGACGGGTGCGGTCTGGTTCGCATTGAGGGTCTGGCCCTCGGATGCACTGAGCGAGACGACTGTACCAGCCATCGGAGCGTAAATCTTTGTAAATTCCAGATTGGCTTCATCGGCACGGAGGCTGGAGGTCTGCTGCGCGATCTGCGCATTGATGGCGTCGAGCTTCCCTTCCGCGATCTCCAATTCCGATACCGTGGCCTCATAGTCAGCGCGCGCAATGGCATCGGCCTCAAACAGCATATGGGCGCGTTCAGCTTCGGCCCTTGCAAGTTTCAAAGAAGCCGCCTGTTGACGTTTCGAGGCATATAGCGAGTTTAACTGAGCTTGTTGGGCTTCGACCGTGTTCTGTGCAATCGTGGCATCGATCCGCGCGAGGAGTTGGCCCTTCTCGACCTCGTCGCCGACATCAACGAACAACTCTTCCAATTGACCCGAGACCTGTGCGCCAACCTCAACCATCTCCTTTGGCACAAGAGTACCTGCTGCCGAGATCGTAACTTCAATATCACCCGTGCGTGCGGCCGATGTTTCATAAGTCGGCGTTGTGGAGTTCGCCAAGTTTGACTTCGCAAACCATACGGCACCGCCTGCTGCCAATACGACAATAATCGCGATGATCCAACGGGATCGTTTCCCAAAAACTCTCATTCTTGTCTCTTTCCAGCAATTCTGGCTGTGAACATGTTCCCGGGTTAAACGACCCAAGTTTCAAATTCCGTCGCGAAGATCGGCATTTTATTGTACTTTCCAGCAAACCCGGCTCAAGCCCGCTCCTTCACCACAGCTTTGTCACCAGAATGTTGCAGATCATTTGCTTGCGCATGAATCCTGAAAGCGGAAGACGACAGCAATGTCCCGCCAATTATGTCAGGCTGACAAACTCTCGCTGACAAGCCGCACATTTCGGCAAAGTTCAGACAAGACGCTCCCGTAACGCATTGGGACAGGACGATCTGGAGCGCGCCAACATGAACATTTTTTCATTAAATAACAATCATTTAAGGATGCACGCTTCCGGTCCACAGGCATCCGCTCCTGAGGTGGTTGCACGTGGACTGATTATTGTTCTGGGTATGGCTACGGCCCTCCCTGCATGGGCCGTCGAAATCGAGGAATCCACCGTCGCCCCCGTCGAGACCTCCACCGCGAATGACGGACAGCCCGACGACATTACAATCACTGAAGATGGGGAAATTGATCTCAGCGACCTGCCAGGTACCACCGCGATTACGGTCGACTCCGACAATACCATCACCAATGATGGCGAAATTCTCGCAGAAGACACCGACTACGTCACCGCTATTGCTGTCCGAACGGGTACGACGACAGGCATCACCCACACGGGTTCCATCGAATTGTCGGAAGACTATGACCGGGAAGACGAAGACGATGATGACGATGTGGACGGGCCACTCGCCATCGGGACGAACCGCGTGGGCATCGACGTCGAGAATGGTGGCACGATCACAGGTAATATCCTGCTCGATCATGGCTCCACGCTATACATAGAAGGCAATGATTCAGCGGGCGTACGCATCGGATCCGCGCTCGATGGCGATTACACGCAACAGGGCACAATTTCGGTTATCGGCGACAACGCCCTGGGTCTGAGCCTCGAAGATGACGTCGCCAGTGATGTATTGATCAGCGGCGCCATTACGGTTCAGGGTGAGAATGCGTCAGCTGTCACGATTGATGGGGATGTCTCCGGCAATGTGACGATTGAGAGTTCAATCAGCTCGACCGGCTTCACCAGCACCAGTTCTTCCAACTATATCGCGCCCGTCTATATCGACGACGATACTGAAGCGGTGGAGGATCGCCGCGATGCCGACGACCTTTACGACAATGCGAACGGCGTCCGCATCACGGGCAGTCTCGGACAAGGCCTGTTGATCAATGGCGCGGTCGACGACTTCACATCCGAAGAGGATGAGGATGACGAAACAAAGGATACGATCGACGATTTCGATGAGAATCGAACTGCTGGAAGAATCTACAGTTATGGTTCAGCCCCGGCGCTCGCCATCGAAGCCAACGCTGGCGAAAACGTAGTCTTCTCGAGCGTCGTAGAAACCGTTCGCGATACCACCGATGATGATGATGACGATGACGTAGATGAAGTACTCGCCACGTTTTCTTTTGATCAGGGCCTCATCAATCGTGGGACGATTTATGCTAGTGGCGTGAATATCGGATTCGATGCGACGGCGCTCTCCATATCCGGATCAGAAGACGGAACCGGAACGGTTACAATTGATGGCGGCATCCTGAATTCCGGCACAATTCAAGGAACCGCCTACGAGGCTTCCGCCGTAGGCCTTCTGCTCGGCAACGGCACAGCAATCGGCACTCTCGAAAACTCCGGATCCATCGCCGCAACGACCTATACGTTAACGGACGACACCGCCAAAGCGTTGTTCATTTCCAACGGAAGTACGCTGGAAGCGATCCTGAATAGTGGATCCATCACCGCTTCATCAAATGGCTATGGTGGCGCAGCAACGGCGATCACCGATGAAAGTGATACGCTAAGATACATAACCAATACCGGCGCGATATCAGGCCTACTCATTTCAGACGGACGGGAAGATTCGGAAACAGGATCGTCCATCGCCATTGACCTGTCCGCACAAACGGCTGGCGCAACCATTATCCAGTATCAGGAAACTCCCACTGAAGATGTGAACGGCGATGACGAAATCGATGAGGACGATGTGACCGAACCTACAATCTATGGCGACGTCCGGTTCGGAACCGGCGATGACATACTGCAAATTCTGGACGGGGGTCTGGCAGGCGACATCTACTTTGGTGCCGGCGCCGCAACTTTTGACCTATCGGATGCCGAGTTTCTGGGAGACACCTATTTCGAGGGCGACACACTCAGCCTGTATATCGAGGAGAGTGAGATCGTGGGAGATTTCGACTTCGGCTCTGCGAGTGGAACGATCGACTTCCTGTCTTCAACGTTGCTCACGGGTAATCTGACGAGCGATGCTTACAGACTGGCCGCGACAATTTCAGATTCTGAAATTGTTCTGCTTGAAGACACGTCCTTGCAGCTTGCCTCCCTCTCCGTCACGGATGGTTCAACACTTGAATTCGAAATTGATCCTCAGAACCTGCGGACCACAGCCTTTCTGTCAGTTTCGGGAACCGCAGCACTGGGCAGCGATACTCTGGTACGCCCAACACTTACGTCATTCATCGACGGTGATTTTGCCGTCACACTGATCGAAGCGGGTACACTGATATACGACGAGGAAACCGCTGAGTTATCGACCGAAAACATTCCGTGGATATACAACGTATCACTGGAGACAGAGACGTCTGATACAGACAAACTCAATCTCGACTTTCGCCTCAAGACTGCCGAGGAACTCAGTCTCGACACGAACCAGTCCCGCGCCCTCTCCGCTATGCTCAATGTTGCCACAAGTGACGATGATGTCGGATCTGCCATCACGCAGCTTTCGACCGAACATGACTTTCTAGAGGCCTACAATTTGCTGCTGCCTCAGCGCACTGAAGCCGCAACGCGCTATCTGGAATCCCAGTCGAACGCCGCTTTTGGCGCGTTGAGAAGCCATCTGGAGTTCACCCGTAGCTCCAGTGAATCCGGAAATGGAGCATGGGTGCAGGAAACCTATTCCCATGTCAGCTATGATGGGTCTGACGATGGGCCGGGATATGACGGCCGCGGCCTTGGCATCGCTCTGGGGTATGATCGCTCGCTGCTAGGCATAGATGCAATCGGCATCATGGGTACGATGAGCGACGGCAAGTTTGAGGAAAAAACTGGCGGCGAAAATCCTGTGACCATGAAAAGTCTGGGTGTCGGGGTGTATGCGACGGAGCAGATCGGGCGCGTAAACCTTCAGGCCGTTGGCCAGATCGCGAAGGTCGACCATTCCAGCTATAGAGAAATCGAGTTCGACGAGTATGTTTCAGAGGTCAGCGGCACATGGGACGGGATGACCACCGCGGCTTCACTCTTGGCATCAACCGAATTCGGGTCCGGGGCGTTCAGGATGACGCCATCAATTGGTCTGGACTACTTCAAACTTGATCAGGACGGATATTCAGAAACGGCATCAAACGGATTGAACCTATGGGTCAGCGACGCCAGCACAGACCGTGTCACCGCTGATGCCGGAATTGGCTTTGCCTATGTCTGGCGGGAAGGCGCAGACTCGTCTCGCACGGGTCCGGCCTATACCAGTTACAACAATTCCAATCGCTACCGTCCCATGGTTCGGGCTGGATTGGATATTGGCTATCGCTCCACGTTGTCTTCGACACCTTACGAAGTCGACGCTGGATTTGTCGGCTATGAGGACCGTTTTACACTCAGCGCCACCGAGGTGTTTGAAGATGCCGCCACGGTGGGACTCTCGCTACTGGCGGGGTCCGAACTCCTGAAAATTCGGTTTGGCGTGGATGGTGAGTTTTCAACCGACTCAACCGCCCTGACGGCCAACGCCGCCGTCAAACTCCGCTTCTGATCTCTCAGACACCATTTCTCTCTTCTGGATGCCGACTTCATGAGCCACAAAAACAAAACGCTCGCGCTCTCCCTGATCCTCTCTGCGCTCGCCGCTTCGCTGCAACCGACGGCGCTTGCGCAGGTGGGCGCAGAAGACAGCACAGGAAACATCGAAGCCATCATTATCAATGGCAACCAGCGGATCGAAGACCGAACCGTGATGTCCTACCTTCTAGTCGAACCTGGCTCACCTTTTGACGCGAACCGTATCGACCTTTCCCTCAAATCCCTCTTCGCAACCGGCCTCTTTGCTGATGCAAATTTTGACCGGGTCGGGAACCAGCTCATCATTACATTGGTCGAAAACCCAATTGTAAATCGGGTCATGATTGAAGGCAGCAAATCGCTCGGGGAAGAAAAGATCCGCGAAGAAATCCAGATATCGCCGCGCGGCGTATTCACCGCCGCTCGCGTGCAGGCAGACGTACAGCGCGTGATGGAACTCTACCGCCAATCCGGCCGGTTCGCGGCGAAAGTCACGCCCGAATATGTGCCGCTCGATCAGAACCGTGTGGATGTGGTCTTCTCGATTACAGAGGGACCTGTGTCTGGTGTACGAGCGATCAACTTCCTGGGAAATGAAACGTATTCAGACGACCGTCTTCGGTCGGAGATTGTCACCCGTCAATCACGTTGGTGGCAGTTCTTCTCATCAAACGACAATTATGACCCAGGTCGCTTGGAATATGACCGCGAATTGCTTCGTCAGTTTTACCAGAACAAGGGGTATTACGACTTCCGCGTAGAGTCAGCCGTGGCAGAACTAACGCCTGATCAGAAGGATTTCTACATTACCTATACAATCGACGAGGGCGAGATTTATCGCTTCGGCGAGATCAATGTCGAAACCGAGCTGGAAAAGCTCAACACGGACGCCTTGAAAGCGTCACTGGTAGCGCGATCCGGTGACCTGTTCCGAGGCGACACAATTGAAAACTCAATTGATGGCCTGACCTATGTCGCCGGGATCGGAGGTTATGCCTTTATTGATGTGCGCCCTGAAATCTCCGCCGATCTCGAAACGCATACGGTCAACGTGACCTTTCATGTCAATGAAGGTCCGCGTGTTTACATCAACCGCATCAATATTGTCGGTAATACCCAAACGCTCGATCGCGTGATCCGGCGGGAATTGCGCGTGACTGAAGGTGATGCCTTCAACCGCATCTTGCTGGATCGCTCGCGCAACCGCGCACGGGCCCTTGGCTACTTCAAAGACGTCGAAGTTACTGAGGTTCCCACCGCGGACCCTGACCAAATTGACGTGAATGTAAAAGTCACTGAGCAGCCCACTGGCGAGATGAGTTTCTCAGCTGGCTTCTCATCCTCAGAATCTTTCCTCGTAGATGTCAGCGTGGCACAGCGCAATGTGCTCGGGCGCGGGCAATCCGCGTCTGCTCGCCTGTCCACATCCAGCCTGCAGCAAATTGTGGACTTGCAGTATACGGAGCCACGTTTCCTAGACCGTGACATGTCCGCAGGTGTGAGTGCGTTTGCTACCCGCCTCGATTATTCTGACACCGATCTTGGCGGCTATACGACTGAATCTGTAGGTGTCAGCGGGCAGCTAGGTTTCCCCTTGTCAGACCGGCTGCAACTTGGCTTGAAATATACGTTGCAAAACGACAAAATCGACGTCGTCGATCAGAGCATCGTGATTGCCTCGGACAGCGGCGAACGCCTGACAACCGAATACACTGTAGATGACAATGACACCCCGGGAGACACAAGCGATGATGTCGTGGGTGTCGCCTTTCTCACCGCTGATGACGTACCATTGCCTGATGGATCGCTGATCGTGGACGTATGCGATGCGCGCTATCTCAACAGATACTCGCTTTGCTCAAGTGAACGATCAGAAATCTCCTCGATCGTCGGGTACAATCTCCTC
>Ga0098054_1000842_pt1 | contig 16842 bp, 30 predicted proteins | sample 16_taG_FD_75048 | JGI IMG/M metagenome (GOLD analysis project Ga0098054, IMG submission 75048) | Marine viral communities from the Subarctic Pacific Ocean - 16_ETSP_OMZ_AT15313 metaG | ecosystem: Environmental > Aquatic > Marine > Oceanic | place: Pacific Ocean | collected 2015-01-18
AAACTAGGACTACGCATAGACCATGATGATTCGTTAGCTATGTACGGTGAAGAGAGTTTCGCATTGCTATTGCACGGAACTCAGCCAGCACAAAGCGTAGCTAGTAAAGCAAAATCTAAAATGCAACGTGAAGGTATCAAGTTTAGCTACAGTAAGAAGGATAAAGCTACAGTTTAGTTTTAGACCAACCAACACCAGCCAGTTTAGTTTTAGACTGGCTTTTGTTTTAGCTAGTTTTAGAGTTTTAGGTTAGCCACAATAGGAAGCAATAGGGGAGGAATTGACAGGAAGGAGATGTGATATATATATATATCACATCGCAAAAGAAAACCCCCACCCGTGAGGGTGAGGGCTTCTATGCTAGCTTGGTGAGAACAACGGATGCAGATTATTGAATGAATCTCGCAGAGTGATGCATCGGAGGGATCGTTTGCATATGAGTCGTGGTTCGGGCAGATTCCTAGGATTTCTGCTTTATGTTCCTGATCTATTAGAGGGACGTGTCACGGGTCTACTTTGGAGTGATTTCGCAGCTACTATTCTGTTGTTCCCACCCCGACCGGTTGTGCGGGGGTTGGGTTAGGAGTTTAAGGAGAGTAAGCTATATCTCCCCCTACCACCTACACTTATCAAGGCTATCGGAGTAAAACCCCTTGAACCTTATAGATTAATTATACCACGGTTTTAGGTGGTATGTCAAACATCAGGTTTTAGATACTTGCATAGCACCCTCAACAGTTTAGTTTTAGTAGTCTTTTAAGTGTATCACAGATGGGGGTAAAGCACAAGGAATAGAAAGGAAAGGAATTAGAGATGATAATTAAATAATTATCATGTCTCTTTCTCGTCATCTCCCCAAAGATAGGGGAACTGTAATCTTTCAGCCCCCCAAGAACTACCGCTACGTTCCAATGCTTCAGTAGCTTCTTCACTAGCTGTTACTGTAATACCTAGTTCCTCAAGATTCTGTAAGTCCCTACCAGTCACAGACTTACGACCAGTCAGGTTCGTTACTAGCCTAGCAACGGTCTTGTCTTTGATATAGAACAAATCGTTGCCGTAGACGTTCTTAGTTATAACGTGGACTTTAATCATTGTAGAATACCTTATGGTACTCAAATTGTGTACGTTCTATTTGTTTCTTAGCTGTTATACGACGAAGCCGTTTGCTAACTTTCTTAGCTACTGCACGAGTTCCCCAGAACCCGCCTCCGTTCTTAGCTCCGTTATGTTCAGTCTTTATTGCAGCCATTATCTAACCTTGTCCCCAAAACTATCCATGTCTATCAAGTCGCCCCGCTCGTTGCGTAGGTATCTAGCATCTATGATGTCGGCGCAGGTACAGTTGGTATTACCAATACATTCTGTTTCATGGTCATAGTTCAATGAGTTCATCAGTATCTCTTTCTTCTTCGTGCCTCTCTCTTAGATATTTATCTATTGGCTCGCACTCACATTTTGGATATGTGTCACACTCACATTCTGTTTGATAGTCCGGTAACAAGTGAGCATAAAGCTGGTCTTGTTTACTCATGACGTTACCTCTAGACATTCTAGACAGGTTACGGTGTTTCTGTCTGTGGTTTCTTCTACCACCCTCGCCCATTTTCCATAGACAAGAATCCCACATGGCGTGTACATGTTGAATATGTAACTCATATGAATCATAGTTTGGATACCTCGGCTCGAACAGCTTTGATATCATTTTTGTATTCGTATTGCCAACTGTTCCATAGGTGGGATAGAAACCCTGACTTGCTCTTAGTGGCTACGTTAGTAGTGTACCCAATCCTATCCTTGACATGCTTGGCTGTATATGGTTTTGGTATGACATGGGTTCTATCACTGGCTACACCGTCAGTGATATGTCCTTTGCAGTTGCTTTGGTATCCAGCACTCTCATTAGTCCTCTTGTGCTTGCAAGGCTTAGTGAAAGCAGACCCGAATAGTCTCTCGTACATACGGATTCGTCCGTACACTTCTTTCCAGTTCTTCTGAGTAACTTCACTCATATCAACTGCCATGAGCAGAAAGCAAAGGTAGTCAGTACGTTGCCATTCACCATTCTTATCGCTAAGAACACCCGTTCCTACTTTGTCCCCAATTGCAGTAGCGTCCCATGTTAGTGGCATAATCTAGTCCTTTTAGGTGGGATAGTTTTATCTCTATATCTATTTTACCATAGACAGGGGGGTAAACGCAATTTTAGTTTTATACTAGATATAGTAGGGAAGGAATGGAAGGAATGGAGATATGATAAAACACGTTTTATCATGTCTAAATCCCAGCGTGAGAGCGGGCTGGCAATAGGTAAAAGGAACGTAAACCTACTACCAGCCCTATGGGATAAACAAAGCCCCACGAAATTAGAAAGCTACCCCATCTTCAATAGCTGCGTCACGCATGTAATCTGCAAAGTCCATAGCCTTATCTACACAAACTTCGCATCTACCGCTGTCTGCACAATAGCAGCCACGCTCGTACTCATGGCATGACATATTCGCAACCCAGCCACGTTCCTCACCTTTCCAGTCAGCTTCGTAGTTACATTCATCGAAATGTTGAAACTCTCTAGGCATCGGGTTTGGTACATCGTGGTGTAGCTTGTGGTCGGCGAGTTCGCCACACTCGCCACAAACGGAGTACCACTTAGGAGCGTTAGGAGTGTCAGCCATTACTCCGACTCAGGCTTGTCAAAGCTAATGAGTTCATCTCGCATAGCTGCGATAGCTATATTGTCGAACAACTCAGGTGGAAACGGAAAAGCGTTTTGCAAGAATTTCATGTCAGCTATGTTAGACTTCTCTTGCATGTAATTAGGCTTGACAGCTTCAAGGGCTTTGATGCCATAGTAGAGAGCTTGCGATAAAATCAAGTTACCTCTAGGAGAACTAGCAAACTCTAACGCTTGCTCGGGGGTTACCTTGCTGCTTACCCCTTCGTACTGGTCTAGATCATTCATCTTGTTACCTTTTAGTTTTAGGTTGTTTGCGTCACTACGTTAAGTGTATCATAGGTGCAGCGGTAGCGTCAACATTAGTTTTATACTAGACAGGAAAGGAAAGAAAGGAAGGAATGGGGATATGATAAATCTTCGATTTATCATGTCTAATTTCCACGTTCTATCGTGGCTGATGTGGTTTGGGGCGAGGGCTTGCACCCCCGCCCCGCCCTATCTAGGCTTGTACAGGTTCGGGTAATAGTACCTTGACAAGTTGTGAACTCATCTTAGACTTCTCACCTTCAGCATGTAAGCTGAATCCTGCTGCACGTTCCATTTTCCCAGAACTGCGTACCGGATACCAGTCGATAGCTTCCGAAAGTGCGTTCAATGCACCCCAGCCGTTACCCTTGATCGTGGACATTGTGTCCAATCCACTCTGGTCGGCTTCACCATTCCAGATTGATCGGACTAGATCGCCACGATTTTCCCAGATTGTCAGACTGTTACGGGACTTGTCAGAATCCTCAGACCAGTCTGGCTTTGGGTATACCGATTCGATCAACTCGTCAAGTTGAGCGTCAGTAACTGTTACGTCGGCTAACTGTTCGGCAGTATTGACAAAGTTCTCAAAGTAGTTAGCCGAGAGTGTCAATGCTGTAATTGCGTCGTTGATACGACCGTCAATCGAAGCCGTGTGACGGGCTTTGAATGTGTGCGTCGCATTCTGTTGGGCAATTCTCAGAGTGTTAGCGCAAACTACCCTAGTTGGAGTTAGCGCAGCCTGTACACCTGACGAACCGTCGTGAGAACTTGTAACGAACATGTATTGATCGACCGCATCTACGCCACCGATTTTCACCGATGATGGAAGTTTGATGCAACCAAAGATTGTTCGACCCTCACGTATCGACCCAGCGGTATCCCATTGAGCGTCAGAATTATTCTGAAGAATTTGATCGCCAAATTCAAATATCTGCTCATTCTGGACAGTCGTGTATCGCTTGCCCACATTACCTAGACCGTCAATTTGACCTAGAGTTACAGGATTATCCCGTACAACGGTAAACCGTTCCGGAACTTCAACTTCCTTACCCTCTACAAGAGATACGGTAGGTACTAATCGGACATTCCAATTAGCCATGTTTGCCATTGTCAGTACTTCGACTGTTGTGGCACGTTCGTGGAATATCGTCCCTAGACGATGCCACGCAGGATCGCGGAATCCCGCGAAAGCTGCCGACCCGTCGGCGAATCGTTCGATATTATCTGGCATATGTGAATCCTATTCACTAAAGTTTTTCGCCCGAGATAGTGGGCGTACTATCAATTATATACTATCTACTGTCAGTCGTCAATTCTCACATCCCGTTTTAGCTTTAGTTTTAGGCACGGCGTAGTTTTACCGTAGCTAGGAAAGGAAAGGAATGGCAGGAATGTGAGGTGATAATTCCGAATTATCACATCGACAACCCTACCCCTTTCGGGGTAGGGAGCTTAGATGTATAGCCTCTAGCTTCTCCTTGAACCAAGACTGCATCAGTTTGATAGGGCAACCACACCCCTTACATGTTGTTATGTAGTGTGTTTTCTGTTCTGCTACACTCATGTAAGTGTTATTGTGAACATGCCTAAGTGGTGGTTCTATCATGTTAGTTTCCGCAAGCCCCCGCTCTGCATCGGTAACAACCGTAAGGGTGACTTGTAGGCATGTCGCAACCGCATGGGCAATTACACATTTTGTTTTACTCCATCATGGCTAGTGTAAGTTGTCATAACATCTTTGCTGTACCCGCACATTACGCAGGTAATGGATAACACACTACCTTGTGAAGTAAAGTGCTTCTCAAATCTCACCACCACAGCAGTTTTAGGTGAGCATTTAGGGCAAGGAACTCGGGACGTATCCACGTCGGTGAGTTTTAGGTAATTCATCGTATCCTCCTGAGGGGTATTATATCAGATAGGAACGGAATTGTAAATTATCTCATCTCTTTCCCTTCGTGAAAGAGATGTGAGAAATCCCGCCCCCGAAGGGGCGGGGTCTCGTTTAGAGATTGAACTCTCGTTTCATCTCAGCAGAGAATGGGCGAACCTCATCCTTTATCCGGTAGAGCTTAGGTGCGTCCATGCGGAAACGAATCTCAAGCTCCTCCTCATCGAAGTGTACCGCATCTTTGAACCGCTCAGGCTTGAACCTCTCGTTGTCCTTAGCGAATAGCTCACAGAACGCCTCTACGAGATGCGGATTATCGAATCCAGTTTCTTTTAGAAGGTCGGCTATTGCTACGTAATGCCGTTGTGAAAACATGTTTTACCTTTCTACAACAGGAACTCCCTGCTGTGCATACAATTATATACTAGCTAGGAAGCAGAGGAATTATCTTATCGCCATTCGATGGCGATGTGAGAAAAATAGCCAGCCCTACCCCATGAGGATTGGGGTAGGGTGGCTATGGGGTTAGACTTTGGGAGAATCTCCTATGAATACCCCACCATAGTCCGAGACAATTACCTCACTGCTTCCAGAGAGCCAATCGACATGATCATCGTCAATCTCATCAGGGTGAATCTTGTCACCGGTCTCACCGGGGCATGGATCATTAACGGAGTATCCCGTAAACCCACACTCATCAGATTCATGGTCTAGAACTTCATCGAACACTTCGGTCATTTTGTTACTCTCGTACCAGTCCTGACCGTCCTCGTACCAAACCCAAGAGGCTAGCTCTTGTTCAATTGACTCTACGGAGTCAAACTTAGGGTTGTCTGCATAATGGTAGAACAACGCTTTTAGTTGGTCGTATCCAAAACCAGTAGCTTTGTGGTAGAAGTGCCCATTCTCAGACAATTCCGCAACACGCGGAATGAAGTCTTCATGGTCTATCTCAATTTTAGCTTCCATTTTCACCTTCCCGCCTTTACGAAAATCTCTAAGCATACCTGACAGAGTGAATCTACGTGATTCGGTATTTCGTTTATGTGGCAAAATTTGCAGATATTCATCAGTTTTATCCTCAATTCTATGACAGCCCTCCGCTGCCATGCATTAATTATATACTAGCTAGGAATGTCAGGAATTATTACATCGCCTTCCAAAGGCGATATGATAAAAAGGGATACCCCCGCCCCGTAAGGGCGAGGCGAGGGTATAGGGTTACCGAGAGGGATAGTTCTTCGGCATAGTCTTGACGAAATTCTCCATCGAACCCTCGCTAGGGAACTCGAACGCTGTTGCGTCCGCTGCCATCTTCTTGCAATGCAAGACAATAGCTTCCTTAGAACCCCATAGTGGCGACGGTATATTCCACCATAGCCAATGAATCCATGGGGGCTGCAATTCGTGCCCATCCTCATCTACTGAACGCTCTGTTAGTAAGGCGAAGTTAGTAGCGTCTGCACGGTCAAATGCAGCGGTTAGGTTGTTAGAGAGCAAAGCAGTCATAAAGTGCCCGGGAGCTATACCATGTTCTACATAGTTCTTGAATCCCGTCACCATTGACTTGTTGGGAATTAGTGAGTAATTAACAGCGGTATCTGCCCACTGCTGGTACTCCAAAAGCGATTCCATAATTAGTTGTCCTTATAAACTAGTTTTAGCTAGCAAGCCCTCACTTGCTATGCATTAATTATATACTATCTAGGAAAGGAAGGAATTATTACATCGCCTTCATAAGGCGATGTGAGAAATTGAGGGCAGGTGGTGCAAGTCACCCGCCCCCAATCTCACTCGGTTAGTCTGACAATTGCAGACTTGGCTCAGGTAATCCGGTTGGGATTCCTTGATCCTCACATTTGAGGACTCGCTTGATAACCTTCTTGGTGTAAGCAGCCTTTGCAGGTTCTGCTGGTATTTCTTCTACCTCACCGGTATCAACTTCTACAAACTCGCATGTACCGTCTGCAAAATAGCAGTTGATAGTAATCGTCAGCAATTCATCACGCTCACGATTGTTCATCATGTAGCAGCGATACGGACTACTAGTATCAGTGCCAAAATCCTCAAACGATTTTACTCGTAATCCAGAAATTGCGTCCCTCCAGTAGTTGATAACTTGCTCGGCTATCTGTCCAGTCTTGACAATTACTGTCAATTCAATCGAGTTTTCGTAGGTATAAGCTGACTGGTACACTTCTTTACCTAGATCAGAATCCTCAAAGGCATCTACCAGTAAGTTAGTCGAGTTTTTGTCTAACTGGTACTCGACGCTCTCCTGTAGCGATTTTATCGCCGCCATCGTTCGTCTAGAGATCATTTGCACTTTTCCTTTTCTTGCACTTGCACGATGAGAGGAACGTCCCCCCAACAACTAAAGTATAGCATGGATAGGAAAGGAGGGAATTATCTCATCGCCTTTAGAAGGCGCTGTGATAAAAAGAAACCCCCCAGCTTGCTAGGCTGGGGGGCTGGTAGTTATCGGACTAACACCACCCCTTCACTTGTGGATGAGTGGGCTAGAACCTCTTTACCATGGTTCCTGATGTCGTCCCATTCAGGGTTGTCGTAGTCAGAGAAGTTAGTAGGGTCAGCTTGCTGGCTGTTCAACTCTAACCACTCGTCAGGTGAGTCGTATGTCTCCCACTCAAAGAGGAGAGAAATGTCGAACTTTCGTTCAACCCCAGACCCCTGTTCTTCAACTTCTAAGTGGTCAAATAGGAGGAACAGTTGTTCATCCGACCAGCCACCAGAAGCAGCGAAAGATTTCATGCGAGAAACGAACGTCTCTCGGTAGATAGTAGCGTACATTAGTTTTACCTTGCACTAGCGGAGTGTACCGCCATGCAATAATTATACACTAGGCAGGAAAGGAAGGAATTACCACATCGCACTATAGGTCAGCGATATGATAAAACCCCCGCCCCCGAAGGGGCGAGGGCTTTGTTTATGCAGCGTCTAGTTTCGCTAGAGCCTTCAAGCACAGAGTGCAGTCCACCTGATGCCTATTCGCATCGACCGCCTCAGTCACGAACGTACCGAGCACCGAGCCGTTGCACATGCGCTTACGCTGGTTGAACGGTGTTCGTTCAATGAACCAGTGAGTGCGCTTATCGTTGGCAGTTGCCATGTTAGCCTCCTTTGGCTGGAGTAAGTATAACATAGGTAGGAAGGAATGGAATTATCTTATCGACTTCTGCTGCTTCGTCGATGTGAGAAATCCCCCCACCCGCTACGCAGGTGGGGGGTCGGTTGCTAACCGGCGGATGGGTAGAAGTGTTCCCCGTCCCAGACGCCATCCTCGTGGTCTGCACGAGATTCCTGATACTGGCGATTTTCCATATCCGCCTCGTGAGCAATCTGGTTGGCGCACGACTCGCAGATAGCTTCGCCATCTTCGAGCGTGTCCTCAATCCACTCAAGCTTAGAGCCTTTGAGGGTAGAGCGGAATCCGTCATCAGCAGAACCACAGTTAGAGCATTTCAAAACGACCATAATTTGCCTCCTTTCCATATATCCAGTATATAGGGAATAGTTTTAGAACGTATTTATTACATCCCACGTAGGAGTATATAGGAGCTAGGAACAGGAAGGAATTATTACATCGACGTTCGACGTCGATATGATAAAAAGGTGCCCCGGCAGAGTGTCCGCTCCACCGGGGCTGGGGGTTGGAGGCGTATCTAACCCCCTTGAGATGCTAGCTGGTCAAACTTCGCCTTGACCGTTAGAGACTCCCCTGTCTCTGCATTAGTAACCGTTGCCTTTTCGCCGCATGGCGGGCAGAATTCTATCCACAACGTACCCAATTGTAAGTGGTCAGTTCCCCCAACGGGTCGAACTTCATCACAGTAGCAACACCTATCTGGCATAGTAGCCTCCTTATGGCTTACCTAAATTATAGCATGGCTGGAATGGGAAGGAATTATTATATCGCATTCCGAATGCGATGAGATAAAAGGGTGCCCCAGCGAGTCGAGAATCCCGCTGGGGCGTAGGGTAGAAGTGTTGTACCCTATAAGATTAGAAGCTACTCCCCTTACTGCCTGTGTACATCTCGAAGTACGTTAGCCCGCCAGTAGCAAGTTTGTAGTTACAAACCTTGCAAACAGTTGTTGAGTCGCTACGGTCAAATAGCTGGCACTTGTCAATGTGCTCCCCTGTCGCATAGAAGAAGTCTACCTTGCAATTCATGCATTGGCTCTTCTTATGAGCACGAGGGTATAACTCGTTCGGGTGATACGTTATTCTCATGTCATATCCTCTCGAATGGTCAACGACCCTGTGTCGCTGACAACACTATTATACAGTAACTAGGAAGGAAGGGAATTATGACATCGCCTTTTGAAGGCGTTGTGATAAAAGGGTGCCCCGACGGTGTGTCCGCACCGCCGAGGCTAGGGCTGGAGGCGTAACTAGCCCCGTGAAATCAGCTAGGCTGGCGGCACTTATCGTCACACCCATCAACCTTGCACGGGCGCATCGGCAAAGTTGATGCCCCAGCCACGATCAGCATGCCCACCATCTGAGGACCCTCTGGACTCATGTGGGCGTCCTTCTCTGCGTAGTGCAGCGCAGTCATACCGTGCTTATTGTATTTGTCTAACATTCGTTGTAACTTATCCATATCGTACCTCCTGCAATAATTATAACAGGATACCGACAGGTCAGGATTTCTCATATCCCACATTATTATCACATCTAATAATATCAGCTAGGGCGATAGGATGGGTCAAGCCGTTTAAAAGTTACCCCCCCATTCAGTAGCTGGGCTATATTATCCGTCGCTATATGACCTCTGAGATATAAAAAATTTTTCAAAAAAAATGGGGGTATTTTGCCCTATTAGAATGGTATGTTGTTCTTTTTCTGTAGGTAGCGGTATATGGGCATTCCGATACGGTTATGCAGGGCTAGTGCACCTTTTTCTTTAGCGCCTTCGGTTTTGTGTTTAATTTCTTTCCGTTTTTTAATGCCATACACGGTTGTTAATGTGGCGAGTGCAAATCCTATAATCCCTAGTGTCTTGTTATTAATTTTGGGTTTCATTACCTTACCTCATGATCCCAGTAGTCGTTTGCTATGCATTCATCGTTGCAGGAGTTTCCTTCTCCCGCGAAGTGTTCGAGTTGCTTCTGTACTTTGTTAATTGATTTAGTCCATCGGTCTTCCTGAGTGGGTGTATTCGGTGGGTAGGAGAAAATCCAGTGTTTCACTTCTTCGGGGTCGGCGTTTTTAAGGGTATCGCCCAAGAAGTGCCATACTACCGATTCCCATTCTCTCTGACTTGCCATACCTATCTCCTTTAAAATCTTGTCATTACATACACAAAGAAGTCTTTAGCCTGTTCTTTGGTGATATTGTAATATTCTAACACAGCTTTCTTTGAAAGGGAACGCTTGAGCGAAGACTCTAGGATATTCACCTTAGGTGCCTCACGTCCGCACAGGGAGCATTCAAGCTTATCGCTCTTGTTTAGATACCTATGCCTATGAGCAGGGGGCTTTTTCTTCTTTGCCATTATATCCTAAATCCTGTGTTATGTACATGTCGTTTAAAGTTGTTAACCATCTGCGCTGTGAGTTACGTCCATACCATGCCTATGATGACGGAGATTAGCAGTATAAAGGTTACTCTCATTAAAGCGTAGGAAGACTTTTTGATGTCGTTTATAGTGCTCTTGAGTTCATGGATTTCTTCATGTAACGCATTTAAGGAGCGGTCGGTTTGACTGATCATAGTATTCCCTTCTCTATAAGGATATCCCTATTGGCTGAATGTAGTTCTTCAATGTCTTCTTTGCTTTGACCGAAATATGGTACAGCAAAGGCTTCGTCGCACATCTTCTTGTTAATACTATCAACATTGTCGTCAACTTCGTAGAGTTCCCCTAGTATCCTCCCGAACTTACCCTTTCCGTGGCTTTGCAAGTGAATTGTGCTTCCTATAGGACATAAGGCTAACAGGAATGCTTTAGATAGTAAACCCCTTACCTTTTCCTCTTTGTCTCTAGTACGGGACTCAGGCGTGTCTATACCATGCAATCTAACTCGTTGTTTAGCTAGTACGACTGAAAAGCCTAGGTCTACGTCAACATCTACAGTATCTCCGTCGATAACTTTGACAACTTTAACTTTGTATTGATACATTACTCTCCTTCACCTTCCCCATCACTTTCCTCCTCCCATACTGGTTCATAAGGGTCACGATCTTTCGCAGTACTCATCTTTTTCCATGTTACATAAATGTAAGTCTCTTGTTTGAAATCATCGTGAGAGACTATTTGACTGGACACAAATTTATATGAATAGTTCGGAGGTGTAAACTCTTGCCCAACATAATGAGCAGTACATATAAATTCTTGTTTGTCGATACTCACATTACTACCCCTTAACTGTCAAGACTGGTTGTATTACTGACCATAAAATGCCAGTCTATATCTTCAGTTTTAACTGTTAGATTGTGCTTTGAAAGGTAGTTATCAACTGTGACTCTGTGTTGAGACCCTTGTAAAGATTTAAACTTTAAGTCAAGTAATACAGGCGATGTCCCATCTGTGTGGACTTCAGATTCAGTTACTCCTATAAAATAAGGGTCACTTCTACCACCTGATTGAATAAAGGACATAGGACCTTCAAAGTACTCAAGACTGTTAGTAGATAGTGCTGGGTGATTCCTGAATACGTCCTCATCTCCACGAACTGTGTCCGAGTTAGGAATACCGGATATATAGCTCATCAACTTGGAAAACGTATTGATTGGTTCATTGTTTACTTTAGGAGTGAAACCATAGATTAAACGCCCTACTGACACTTTATTAGCTGTTAGGGTCATCACTATTGCCTTCCTTGTTAGGGTGTTGTTCACCTAACTCAATTAGCTTATCCAAGTAAACTTTAGCTTTCTTTAAATCCTCTATGCCGTTCTTTTGCTTCCAGCGTACAACGTATTTGATAATATTACCTTCAGCAAAAGTTATGTTGTTATAAACAATAAAATCTATAGGCTTTATTACATAGTCCCCATAGTAACTAGGACTCGTAGCTGAGTTGTCACCGGATTCTGTCAATTGCTGTTCCACTTTTCTCTCCTCTTCGCTGGGATATGTTCTTTAACTATACTCTACCTATACAGGGTTGTCAAGGACTGCTAGTGTAGAGATGTTGTAGCACTACCACGTTTACCGTTAATCTTCTTTTTGGATATTGGAGTTTGCAGGTCCTCAAATACAGAACGCCCTATAGCGTAAGCAGGGGCTTCCATGGGGTGACTACTTCGTCCTCCCCATTTTAGCATTAAGGGGATATACTTAGAAAGGTATTTCACCATTCCTAGTTTTCGTTGCTCCACAGAATGGTACATTTCATGGGAGTATAAAGCAAAATATTTTCGATTGGCGTACCACGCACCATATTTAGCTTCATCTTCTTTTTGACGTTTAAAGAAAAGAGGAGTAATGTATACGTTTCCATTAAGGGTTACGGCTAAGTTTCGTCCCAAGGAGAAGATTTTACAAATTATAGAGTCTGTAATGATTTCGGGTAGTTCCTCTGTTTCTTCCATCGGAATCCCATATGTATCATTTAAAAGTTCTCTAAGATGATTTACCCATTTAGTGGGGAATTTTTTCTGTGCGACCATTTCACTCTCCTACTTCTTTACTTTTGATGAAGAAGGAGTAGCTTTAGCTTTAGTAGCAGGAGGCGTGGTCTTAGTGTTAGCCAGTTGGGTTTGTAGAATCTTTACCTCTGCCCTAAGCTTTGACACGTCATTTGATAAAGTTTCGATAGCTAAATTTATTTTATCCGCATGTGCATCGCTCTCACTAACAAACGACATATATCTCTCTTCTTTTACAAATGGCATGCTGCTTCTCCTACTTTTTATTTTAACTTATAACTATGTTATTATACTCTCAGAAAATAAATACGACTAAAAGGAAACCTTATATTTTTACGTAAAAATGTATTTACGGTGTTTTTCTCGATGAGCTAAATAGTGCTCCCTGCAAAACCAATTAGTTATACTTGGAAATTTCATTGTATCCTCCTGATACTAGGTAGAATCAAACCTAAATATTATACTAATTATTGATTAAGCCAATATTAACTTGACACATGGTTTTTGAACTGTTATCATTTATTAGACCCTAGTTCTATAGTATAAAGATATAGAGAACTTAAGTAATAATTAAAGGTTAATAGGTTAATAGGTTAAGTACTTATGTATAGTTTAAATGTATGCAATCATGGAATAAACATGAAAGACAAATGTGAAAAATGTGGAAGAGAGATGTCTTTCCCTTCTTCTAAGTAGTCAATCAGGGTATTTTTTCATATTTAGATAATCTAGATAGTATAATGGAGAAGCTTACTATTTTAGTGAAGGAACTCCATTTGACATCTTTGCGAGAAAAATATATGTCTGACCCTGATATAATTCCACCTAGTGGGACTACTAAGCAGGAATATGTTGACCAGATGGTTAGTCAGTTGGAACGTCAGAATAGAAACAACTCTCGTGCGTATTCCCTCCTAACACCCACAGCGTCTGATACCGCAGAGGGTGGCGGTTCTGACATGTATGTTCAGATAAACCGAATTAAAAAAGCCGCTAAGATGCTGCAAAAATCTTATGATGAAGAAGATTACATGCAAGCGATCAAACTTTCCATGCAGCAGCATTCGGATGACTACTCCTTTCTAAAGGCTAAAGAAAAAGACCCTCCTAAGTACAACATTGTTCATCGTTACGAAATTCAAGGTAAAGGTGATAGAAAAAACGCTCGTCCATTTATTGTTGTAGACTCACCGACTTTAGACGCCCCTATAACCTTATCCAGAAATGTTAATGGGCATGCTAAAGGTGGTAAAGAACAATCATGGTTCCCAGTTTATGGGCATCATAATGAATGGGGTCACGGCGGTTCAAACAATCCTAAAGTATCAATTAAACATGTTAAAGCTTTAGAGGCACATGTTAGGGCTAACCCTGAGTTAAGTGGCAAGCTAGAAGGAGTTCCTACAACTGACGAGTTTGTTGAGGAAAATTTTAGTGATACAAACCTATTTCCTAGGGATGGAAAGGGGCAGGTAAAACATCAAGCCATTAAAGTGGGGAAGAAGTACACGAAAGGTTTGGAACCATTCAATAAACGTGCCCAACAATCTCCAGATGGACCCGAAAGACCAGTGTTTGACGCATGGATGGCGCATATAAAATCTATTGCAAAAGCATTACCTAAACATTCGCCAAATGAGGCAGGAAAATTTGAAGGAGAAATAGAGGGAATATCCCCAAAGTCCCCTCTTTACAATGTTATATATGACATTCATCATACTAGACTTGGTGGCGAAGGAGGCGCACTGGCTAGGGCATTTAATTATCCTTCTTTTGAGACAATGAATAAAATTGATCCTAACTCCAAACACCCAGAATGGAAACAAGAAAAAATATTCAACCCAATAAAACGTTCCTCCCCAGAAGAATTAATTAGTGCTAAATACCCTGAAGGTTCTGGAATTAGAGAGGCTCTTCTTCCCATGATGAGAGTTATTCATGATATTAATGAAAACAGTGATATAGTGGATTCCCCAGTTTGGACAGAAAATAACGATGGTGTCGAACACCACTCGATAAATTTACAGGACATTGATGCTGCTCTAGACGAAACTAATACCGTACATTTAGATGCAATTTCCAACAATGTTTCACCTGCAAGAGCCGAAGCTGCTTTAATAAGTTCACCAGAATTTCAAGCTCTTATCCGGAGTTCAAATGCGGCACCTAACGTAATCCCTAAAAATTCAGATGGCACATCATTATCTGGGGTCTTAAAGCATACAGGTACCCATGATGCCCCCCAGACAATGCATCAGATATTATCTAATCATGTTATGGGCGAATCTGCCCCTTTTGCCGCTACAGCCGCACCATCTGATGATCCTGTCTCCACTGAACATGCTGAAGCTGAATGGAATGAGGACTTTGCTCCAGACCCGAAATCCACGGAATATCAGATTCTCGATAGTGGGAAAACCCCTATAAGTGCAGGTGATTTTAACTCACTTTCCCCCCTCAGACAAAGACTTATGACAGAACAGTTAAAATCTTCCATTTCTCAGGACTCAGGGCTTTTTCCGACTGGGTTAAAAGGATTGTATGAGGACTCCAACGCTGTCTCTTATGATCTGGATGAATTTTCAAAAAGACTAAATGAACAGGTAGAAGAACTCAAAGCTGACTTACATGGAAACGGTGCGATACCAGAAGGTCAATTATGGGATGAGTACAGTAATCGACTTGAAGAAATCACAGGGATTAAAGCACCCCCTCCGTCTAAAGATCAACAAGCTGCCGCACAAAGGTTGGCAAACGAAAAGGCAGAAGCCACAAAACGTGAAAATGCAGCAATAGAAGAGGAAAAACAAAAACTCATTGACGCAGCAGCAGCAGAGACCAAACGACAAGAAGACGCAGCAGCAGAAGCAGAGAAACAACGAAAACTTGATGAAAAATTTAAAGAAGACGAAGCAGCAAAAGCTAATAAAGTTACTGACACTACAGATATTCCTGATCCTACGGCTGATGACGATGGAGACAGTGACAGTCAAGCTGATGAAAATTCTGAAAACACTGGTAACGACAGTGATAAAGCTGATGACAGTCAAGAAGGTGAAGAAACTGATACCGATGAAGATTCTGAAAACAACGAATCAAAACTTAGCGATGAAGACAAAGGTTATCTAAATCACCTTAATGACATTTCAGGCGGTGGGCTAGATGGCTTTTCTCCAGAAGACCAGCAAGCCGCCATTGTTGCCTATAAAAGTGCACTTGAAAAGTCAGTGTCTAACCGGATGGCTTCCCCTGAAAGAGAAAAAGCATCAAACAGCGCATTTGCACATGCTGAAAATAGGCTTAGTCAAGCCATTAAATCAGGAGATTCTGCTCGACTTAATAATGTTATCTCCACAATTGACAACCCTGAAAATGAGTCCGATGAGGGTATAGAGTTTAATGAGGATGAAAACCAACAGATAACTTCTTTACGATATGCTATTGATACAAAAGAATCCGGTAGTCATCCTTTAGATGAGATTCCTAAACGAGTGCAGTTAGATATAGCTCAAGCTTTGGTTAAAATCAACCAGAATGAACAAAATAATATAGATAATGACGGTAAGGGGGTTACTGATAATCGTCGGGAAAATATCGAATCTGGTGCACAGAGGCAGCGTGAAGAATTAATTGAGGGGGTTAGAAGTGGAAATTTAGACAATATAAACAACCAAGTAAAACTACACCGAGGAGATGATAATGAAAGTGCCACTGAACGAGCTACTAACCAAGGCAGAACTGGAGGAACTGACGGAGGAGGAGATGGAAAACCTGTCGTATCAGCAGCTTCGAGAGATGCAGGAAAACCCGGAGCTTCTAAAGGAGCAGGTGCGAAAGGCTCGGACGAAAACGTCGATGGAGACTCTGTTGGGAGATCAGTTTCTGATCAAGTAGGTAGTAACGTCACGGGTGGTGATAAGGATGACAAGAGTGGAGATGCCCCTCCTGATAATGGTGTCCAAGGTAGGTTTGAAGCTTTTAATGGGGATGATGAGAGTGAAGAGGAGAAGGCAAAAAGACTTGAGGCTGAAGCAGCAGCCAAAGCAGAAAGAGTTGAAGCTGAAAGAGTTGCACAAGCTGAAAGGGACGCAGCGGCGGCGGCAACAGCAGAAGAAGACCCTGCACGAAAATTCCGTCAACAACATCTAGATGATATAGGTGATGAAGTACTTGAAACTTTAATAAAGCCTCGCCATAGGGGTTATCATGACCTAAAAAGTCTAAAAATCACTTTACTGGATAGTGGTAAAATTAAAGACGATAAGTTTGATGAGCTTATAAGTACTGCGGAAAAAACTCACGCAAAGAACGAAGAAAAATCAAGCCGTACTTCTTCTAAGAGTAA
>Ga0098054_1000850_pt1 | contig 16775 bp, 16 predicted proteins | sample 16_taG_FD_75048 | JGI IMG/M metagenome (GOLD analysis project Ga0098054, IMG submission 75048) | Marine viral communities from the Subarctic Pacific Ocean - 16_ETSP_OMZ_AT15313 metaG | ecosystem: Environmental > Aquatic > Marine > Oceanic | place: Pacific Ocean | collected 2015-01-18
AGTGAAGACAAGAAGCAGGGCAGTGAAGGCGAAGTAGAACTTCCTATGTATGCCCATATCCATAGTGGCTGGAAAGGGTACGAAGAACAAGGAAAATACTACAATATATCGCTTCATGTCTACAAAGATTTGTTGAAGCATGGAGTGTGTCCAGAACAGGCTAGGATGGTACTACCACAGTCCATGATGACTGAGTGGTACTGGTCAGGTTCATTGGATGCTTTTGCTGATATGTGTAACCTACGTTGTGCTTCTGATACACAAGCAGAGACACAGAGTGTTGCTGTACAGATCAGCCGTAAAATGCGTAAGCTATTCCCCGTATCATGGGAAGCATTAGTGAGGTAGAAAGCAATGACCTATGCAGTAGAGATTGAGATTGAACTAGGTGAGTACACCTTTGTCCGTAGGGAGAACCCTTGGACAGAAGACCATAAGGTATGGGTATTCAACAACAGGCGGGAAGCAGAAGAGGAAGCTAAACGATGGGCGACAGGAAGAGTTGTACCTTATACTATTTATGGAGATGCTAATGGAAATCGCTCTGATAAGAACACTACTTGACAGGGACTTTTATGAAGACCACAAGGGTATCCGTACCCCGGACAAGTTGTTCACAGCAGAACTACGTAAGATAAAGAACACGTTAGACTACGCTATGCAGCAGTACGATAAGACTATCACACCTGCTGAGCTTGAGGCGTTGTTCTTTACACGCAACGTCCTTACTACATCCAACAAGGATATGTACAAGGATTTGTTTAAGAAGATCGACAGAGAGAAACCACTATCAAAGGAGATTGCACAAGAGGTACTATCAAAACTATTCCAACAGGTAGTAGGGGAAGAGATTGCTAAGCTAGGTTTTCAGTACGTTAATGGAGCAGAGAAAACACTAGAGCCTATGCGCCAATTGCTATCCACCTATCAGGATGACTTCATGCCTAACCTCAAGATAGATTGGGGTGACATATCTATTGACAGTTTACTTGAGGCTAACGATGTACAGTCTAAGTGGAAGTTTAACATACCATCCCTACGCAATCGTGTAGAGGGCATCAGTGGGGGTCACTTAGTTATCGTAGGTGCAAGGCCCAACACAGGCAAGACTAGCTTCCACGCCTCTCTCATTGCGTCTGACGATGGGTTTGCTAGGCAGGGTGCTAAGTGTATCGTCTTGTGTAACGAAGAGCATTACTCTCGTGTGGGTGCTAGGTATCTGAGTGCTGCTACTGATATGTCTATGGAAGAGGTCAAGGGTAACTACGCCTTAGCTAACACAAGATACAAACCAGTGCATGACAATATCAAGATATACGACAGCACAGGTAAGGACATGTCTTGGGTTGAGGCTTTAGTCAAAGCATACAAGCCTGATGTATTGGTGCTTGACATGGGTGACAAGTTTGCAACACGTAACACAGATAAGTCAGACATCTACTTGAAAGAGGCAGCTATACATGCTAGGAATATTGCGAAGCAGTATGACTGTGCAATCATATGGATGTCTCAGTTGTCTGCTGTAGCTGAAGGTAAGGTGTACGTGGATCAGTCAATGATGGAAGGCAGTAAGACAGGCAAGGCAGCAGAGGCTGACCTTATGATCCTTATTGCTAAGAACCCTGTAGTCGAAGGGCAAGATGAGCAAGACACACAGCGACATCTTAACATAGCTAAGAACAAGTTACGTGGTGGATGGCACGGTGTTATACACTGCGAACTAGATGGAGCAAGAGCGAGGTACATGGCATAATGAAACGAGTACTAGACGTAGAGAATAGCATTACCTTACGTAACGGTAAGATATTTAACGACCCCTTTGAACCTACCAACACGCTGACAGAGGTGGGTGTGCTGTGCTTAGAGACAGACGAAAAGGATTTACTTTGCTTTGATCACTCAGAGCGCAATGACTCAGAGGAAAACAAAGCTAAACTACAGGCATGGCTAGACACAACAACACTACTGATAGGTCACAACTTACAATATGATCTGTCTTGGTTGTGGGCTAGTGGTTTTAAATATGATGGAGATATATACGACACCATGCTTTCGGAGTATATCTTGCAGCGTGGACAGAAACAACCGCTTAGCTTAGAGCAATGTGCAATACGCAGAAACCTAGATCATCAAAAGGATGATACGCTAAAGCAGTATTACAAGAAAGGATACAATACAAATGAGATACCCTTGGATAAACTCAGTCACTACCTTGAGCTTGACTTGCGTACTACTGGTGAGTTGTACAAGTCCATCGAAGAAGACTATGCCGAACCCACCGCCCACTCCCTCAGAAGTATTCAGGACATTACCTTCCGTACCTGCCGCACCTTGGGACGAATGTACATGTCTGGAATCAGGGTGGATAAACCCGCCCTTGAACACGTCAGAGATGAGTTCCAACGGGAAAAAACAGATATCGAATCCCGGTTGTCCTCAGAGGTGCGAACCTTAATGGGCGCTACGCCTATAAACTTAAACTCACCAGAGCAACTATCGCAGGTTATCTTTAGTCGTAAGATACACAACAAAAAAGAATGGTCCGACTTGTTTGAGTACGCTGATAAACCAGAGGACTACAAGTCAATCATAGCAGCTAACAGTAACCTGATGTTAAAGACTATACCATTACACTGCAGTACATGCGATGGTAAGAGTAAGACCTTCAAGACTAAGAAGGATGGCACACTATTCAAGAAAGGAAACGTATGTAAAGACTGTGGCGGTAAGGGCTACAGACTTAAAGAAACTAAACAGATGGCAGGTCTAGGGTTTAACCCACCGCCAAGTAGAAAATGGATAAGCTATAATGGCTTCGCAACAGGAAAGGATAAACTAGATGCGCTTATTGCAACCGCTAGTAACAATGGGATGGATTCAGCAAAGAGATTCTTACAAGACGTTAAAAGGCTTAGTGCTATTAGCAGTTATCTCAGTAGCTTTGTGGATGGTATTTCAACCTACACTAAACAAGACGGTTTCTTACACGTCAACCTTACCCAGCACATCACCAGTACAGGTAGATTTTCTGGAAGAAACCCCAACATGCAAAACATGCCTAGAGGTGGAACCTTCCCCGTAAAGCGTGTGTTTATCTCTCGCTGGGATGGCGGTCAGATCATGGAGTGTGACTTTGCTCAGCTTGAGTTTCGTGTTGCAGCTTTCCTTGCACAAGACAAGACTGCTATGGATGAGATCGACACAGGCTTTGATGTACACAGCTACACTGCTAAGGTTATCAGTGATGCAGGGCAACCTACGTCACGTCAAGATGCCAAGGCCCATACCTTCGCCCCTCTCTTTGGGGCAACAGGTTATGGCAGAAGTAAGGCAGAGGCTGCGTACTACACACACTTCACCCAGAAGTATAAAGGTATAGCTGAGTGGCACAAGAAGCTAGGCAATGAAGCCGTTAGGTTTAACAAGATCACCAACGTAAGTGGTAGGCAGTACGCCTTCCCTGACGTTACACGTAGGCCTAACGGTACGCCATCTCACTTCACTATGATTAAGAACTACCCTGTCCAAGGCTTTGCTACAGGTGATGTAGTCCCGGTTGTTCTTAACGAAATGGATGATAGACTTAATAGTTATCACTCATGCATTGTAAATAGTGTGCATGACTCTATGGTTATAGACGTACATCCAGATGAGAAAGATCAAGTATTACAAATAGTTAATGACCTCAATGACAACCTCGGTGACTTAATTGAGAGAGCCTATAATGTAAAGATGAATGTGCCTATGTTATTAGAAGCTAAGATAGGTAACAATTGGCTTGACACAGTAGACGTTTAATGGTATAACATGGCTTCTAACTTTATGAAAGGACATAGAATGAATAACGTAGTTCCCCTAAGTGTACAGAACATGAACCTAGCAGATGCAATGGGTTTTTCTTCTGGTACTGGTGCATCTAAACCAACATCAGACTTGTATCGTGTCACTACAGGAGTGATCCAAGAAGTAGTAGACGGTAAGGTAGCCAACTCACCTGTCTTCAAGATTAAGAAAGGAGATGATGAGTTCCTTAGTCGGTCAATCAGTGTGCGCTTCTTCGTTGAGCGTCAGCGTTGGCAGAAGTGGGATAGCACAATCAATGCGTTCCAACGAACTGTGATGTCTACTAACTTAAACGCAGACCTAAAGGATACACTAGGTACGTTTAACTTAGGCCGACCCTCAGGGTACATCAAAGACTTTAAGGCATTACCTAAAGACCAGCAAGACTTTATCCGTAGTGTCAGTCGGGTAAAAGTTATGATGGGTATGGCTACCTTTGGTGATACATTCACAGAGGATGGTGAACCTTCTGTAGAGCACAACGGCGAAGTACCTGTGGTGTTTGATGTAAAGAACAGAGAAAGCCTACAGTCTCTTAACGATACTATCGGCAAGCTTATGACTAAGCGTGTGTCACCTGTTGAGAACTTGGTAGGCCTAACCCCTGAGACACGATCAATGCCCAACGGTAATATGTTTGCGGTTATCAGCGCATCATTAGGTGCTACTGTAGGTTTCTCTGATGGTGACAACGATACGCTAAGTAACTTCATTGATTACGTGGAGCGTAACAACGAGTACATTCTTAGTAAGTGGGAAGAGTTAAACGTAGAGCGTATCTCTGATGAAGAAGAAGATATCGTTTCTAAGATTGTTGACGTGCAGGACTTTGAGTAATGCAGCACGTAGCAGAGTTAGCTATTCATTCATTCCTTAGGGGTGTACTTGACGGTAAGGCCTCTATGTCTGACGATGTTATTGACAAAGTAGCAGAGGATGTACGTGCGGCTCTTACCAAACAGTTTCAGGATGATGCTAAGAAGCGTGAGTTTAAACTAAGGATGTCCAACATTGGGCGTCCTACCTGTCAGCTTTGGATGCAGAAGAACCACCCCGAACAAGAGGTGGCTAAACCTGTGTCCTTCAAGATCAACATGATGATTGGTGATATTGTAGAGGCTGTGTTCAAAGGTATCCTACGTGCAGCTAAGGTTGACTTCCAAGACAACGACCGGGTTGCATTACAAATAGCTAAAGGTAAGGAGATTAGCGGAGAGTATGACATGGTGCTTGACGGTAAGGTGGATGACGTAAAGTCTGCATCACCGTGGTCCTATGAGAATAAGTTCCAAGACTTCCACACACTAAATAAAGACGATACCTTTGGCTACGTATCACAACTCGTAGGTTACGCTAAGGCTGCTGACAAAGAAGTAGGCGGCTGGTGGGTAGTCAACAAATCAAACGGTGACTTCAAGTATGTCTCTGCCAGTGATGTAGATCAAGACAAGACTATGAGTGCCATTGAAAGCACGTATGATTACATCAACAATGACGAACCCTTTGAGCGTTGCTTTGAGCCTGTACCTGAGACTTACAGAGGTAAGGCTAGTGGTAACATGAAGCTGTCTAGGACGTGTGGGTGGTGTGACTTCAAGCACAAGTGTTGGCCTAATCTACAGGCTCTACCCTCTAAGGTTTACAAAGGTGGTAAGACACCCCCAACAGTGGAGTATACATCCGTTGCCCCAGCCAAAGAGGAAGCATAACCCAAGAAGGTATCGCAGTGGACTTGAGCGTGAGGTTGCTGCGTACCTCAAAGACAAACAACGTATGGTCAGGTACGAGGTTCTAAAGATAGAGTGGGAAGACCTACGATATAGAACCTACACGCCTGACTTTATGTTAGATAACGGTATCATCATAGAGACTAAGGGTATCTTCGATAGTGAAGACAGACGTAAACATTTAGAGGTACGCAAGCAACACCCCCAGCTAGACATACGCTTCGTGTTTAGTAATTCTATGGCGAAACTATACAAAGGTTCTAAGACTAGGTACTTCCAGTGGTGTGAGAAGAATGACTTTCTCTGGGCGCACCGTGTCATACCTGAGGATTGGCTGAAAGAGAAAGGCAGAGTAATAAAGAGCAAGAGAATTATCTTAAAAGAAAAGGTAGATAAATGAAACGTTACATAGAAGATGATGAGGTGGCCTTGATATTAAAACCTGCGAGTTTTGATGAAGATGGCTGGACAGGAGAGTTAAGTACAGGCTTGCTAGTAGGTGAGTTAAAAGAGCTACAACTAGAAGACGCAGCTTACCTTGTACATTTAGCTACACTTATGGGTGCATTCTTACATAAGGCACAGCTTGATGAAGACCTGTATGACGAAGTAGAAAGTTACAGGAATGATAAAATGGGTGTTGACAATCCTTTAGAGAAGCGGTATGAAGAAGTAGAAGGAACAGACGGTAAGGTAGTAAAGCTTACACGTTTCACTAAAACATTTGGGAGTGCTTAAATGTCAGACTATGATCCAGTAAGTAAACCTATGCATTATGCATTGAGCGGTATAGAATGTATTGACTATATCAAGGAGAGACTAACACCAGAAGAGTTTAAAGGGTACTGCCACGGCAACCTTATTAAGTATCAACACAGGCACAACTACAAGGGCAAGCCTGTAGAGGATATGGAGAAGGCACAGTACTATCTAGTGAAGATGCTAGAGTCAATGAGGGAGATGCATAAATGAACAAGAAGTTCAGTGTCACCTTTGTGGTTGAGGTAGAAGAGGATGGAAACATTCTGTCATTAGTTGAGGATGCACACACAGAAGATATATATGACTTGATACACAACACCTTCCATGACATAGACGATATAGAGATAGATAAGCTACAAGTAAAGGAGAGATGGTAATGATTACGCAAGATGATATTGATGCGTTCAAAAGGTTCAACGATGTAGACTACTTACTCAATGAGTATCAAGACATGGCTGCAGCTACTGCAATCTACAAAGCAGAACATCAAGTAATCTACCCTGCTTTGGGCTTAGCTGCGGAAGCCGGGGAAGTTGCAAATAAAGTAAAGAAGATTATGCGAGATGGTACGTTTGATCGTGACGGTATTGCAGATGAGGTAGGTGATTGCCTGTGGTACATTGCTGCACTGTGCCGTGATCTAAACGTAGAGATGTCAGTGGTAGCTAAGAACAACATAGCTAAGCTAAAGGCACGAAAAGAAAAAGGGACACTTAAAGGAAGCGGAGACAAACGATAATGGATAACTACTTACCGACAGATTATCAATCATTTATACACAAATCTAGATACGCAAAATACTTTGATGGCAAGGGGCGAGAGTCTTGGAGTGATACAGTAGAGCGCTACATGGATAATGTAGTACGCACTAAGATGGGGGATGACTCTTACGTAAACAAAATACGTGATGCTATACTGAACCTAGATGTCATGCCCTCTATGAGAGCTATGATGACTGCTGGACCTGCATTAGAGCGTGACAACACTGCAGGGTACAACTGTAGTTACCTACCCGTAGATGACCCTAAGTCCTTCGACGAGGCTATGTTCATTCTTCTCTGCGGAACGGGCGTGGGCTTCTCTGTTGAACGGCAGTTCATCTCTAAGCTCCCCGAAATCCCCGACCTCTACGATAGTGAAACCATCATCGTTGTCAGGGACAGTAAGGAAGGTTGGGCTAAGTCTTTCCGTCAATTGCTGGCACTCCTCTGGGCTGGCGAGATACCTAAGTGGGACATCTCTCGTGTACGCCCTGCAGGTGCAAGGCTAAAAACTTTTGGCGGTAGAGCCTCAGGCCCAGCGCCTTTGGTTGAACTGTTTAACTTTGCCGTACAGACATTCAAGAATGCACAAGGGCGCAAGCTGTCTAGTATTGAGTGCCATGACCTGATGTGTTTTATTGGTCAGGTTGTAGTGGTTGGTGGTGTACGCCGTAGTGCTATGATATCTCTGTCTAACCTGAGTGATGATCGTATGCGTCACGCTAAGTCAGGACACTGGTGGGAAACAGCACAGCACCGTAGACTAGCAAACAACAGTGTGTCTTATACTGAGAAGCCAGACATGGAAACTTTTATGAGAGAGTGGCTTTCTTTAGTTGAGAGTAAGTCAGGTGAGCGAGGAGTATTTAACCGTGAAGCAAGTAAGAAGCAAGCCGCTAAGAATGGTAGACGTGATCCTGAACATGAGTTTGGAACTAATCCGTGCAGTGAAATCATTCTTCGTCCGTATGAGTTCTGCAATCTTACAGAGGTGGTTGTACGATCCACTGACACGATTGAAGACTTGGAGCGAAAAGTCAGATGCGCCACTATACTTGGGACAATCCAAAGCTCGTACACAAAGTTCCCCTACCTCAGAAAAATCTGGCAACGAAACACAGAAGAAGAACGGCTCTTAGGTGTATCTCTTACAGGTATCATGGACAACCGACTACTAACCACAAAGAACAGAGGGCTAGATAAAACACTAGAGCATCTAAAAGATGTAGCTGTTATCACAAATGCTGAGTGGTCACATCGTCTAGGTATACCTCAGTCTACAGCTATAACTTGCGTCAAGCCAAGCGGAACGGTGTCACAACTTGTTGACAGTTCAAGTGGGATACATGCACGTCACAGCCCCTACTACATTCGTACTGTACGTGGAGATAACAAAGACCCACTCACGCAGTTTATGAAAGATGTAGGTATTCCTAACGAACCTGAGAACGATAAGCCAGAGCAGACAACAGTGTTTAGTTTCCCTGTTAAGGCTCCTCAAGGTGCAGTAACACGTAACGACATGACTGCCATTGAGCAGCTTGAGCTTTGGCTAAAGTATCAGCGTCACTGGTGTGAACATAAACCTAGTGTAACTATTACAGTACGTGACACTGAGTGGATGTCTGTAGGTGCGTTTGTGTATGAACACTTTGATGAGATGTCAGGTGTGTCTTTCTTGCCACACTCTGATCATACTTATCAGCAAGCGCCGTATCAAGATTGCACTAAGGAAGAGTATGAAGTATTATTAAGTTCAATGCCAGATAGAATAGATTGGTCTAAGCTCTCTGAGTATGAACAAGAAGACAACACTGTGGCAATGCAAACAATGGCTTGCTCTGGTGATGTGTGTGAAATAGTAGACCTAACATAAAGGAGATTATTATGGTTGAAGCATTTCAGTTTTTAGTAACAGCAGTTATTGGTTTTGGTATCGTAGATTCCGTTGTAGTACCTGCTGTAACATATGGAGTTGACCTAGTTAAGTCGGTCTTATGAAGTGGATACTAATATTTATTATGTTTAATAATGGTATGCACCACGTACAGAGCCAGCCTATAATGTATCACGACTACGATAGATGTAAGCTGGCTGCTGCAAAAATCAGGAATCTTTTAAACGACACAAAGCCTACTGACACAGCTTACTCCCTAGCATTTTGTGTATCCGTACCTGAAAATGTCTGAGAGCAAGTTAGAACAAGAGGCAAAAAGATTCTTACAGGGAAGGGACAATGACGGTGATGTTGAAAAGCTACGCAAGGAGTTAATCATATTACTTGAAAGGTTTCTACAACAACTAAAAAATAAGGGGGCTTAGCGGCCCCCTCTTTTTGTGTCAGTACTTTGTTTCTAGATGCTCTATGTAAGAGTTGAACATCATTAGTTCTCGCATACTACTGAAGTCCCTAACCTCGTTCACATCTACCCCACGTTCACGCATCATCTCCATAGCTTTCTGTCGGAGAAACTTATCGCCTTTCCGAGAAGCTTTATACTTCTGGTTTTCAAAGTACTTCGTACCTGACGTAGCATCTAGGTGTTCACGAACTAACTTCCTACTAGGATTAATAACATACTCTTTGATCAACTTCCTACGCTCATCTATGTTAGCCTCTAAGAATCTTTTATTTTTTAATAGAGTATTCATGCGTTTCTCTAGCACTGGTGCAATGGTAGTGTTAAACACCTTGTCGTACTCAGGTATCTTTGTACGCATGTCTTGTGTCCAAGCTTTCATCTCAGCCATAGAGTATACTTTCTCTGTAGCTGTGCGGCCTTGCTTGATAGTAAGACCAAAGATTTTAGCCAACGGATTAGGATCATACACCTCTCCTTCTCTACTGGCTACACGTAACTGCTCCCCTTTAACTGTCTCAATCTCATCTGCAAATACACCAAGAATATTATCAAAGTATCTTGTTGCAGCTTGAGTAAATATCTTTCCACCTTCCGCTTGCCGTATATCTTTTGAGTAGTCTGTACCGTTTACAAAACCTACTGCTTTATTTACAAAGTCTAACGGTCTAGTAACACCTGCAGCAATATTGCCACTTGCTTTGAACAACGCTTCTAGTGTATCGTTTTTAGGGTTAGGTATAAAGCTACCATCACTCTCTTTACCAAAGCCTCTAGACATGTAATCACCTACGCTACGCAAGTCATTAGCAAACTGCACATCTCTTGCGATCTGTCCTATGGCAAGCTGTTCAGTCATGTCAAAAAAGTTTTCTCCTTTTGCTTCACCCTTACGAAGCCTATTGAAGAACCTACCTGTAGCTAAGAAAGAAGAAAATGGAAAGGCATTCTTAACGTCTATCTGTGTACCACCCACACCCTCTACTATATTGTAGTCGAGGCCTTTCTTTTCTTGTTCTTCAGAGAACTGCATTGCAAGAGCTAAAGCACCTGTGCCTACAACACCTCTAGACATAGCTTCCATATTACTTATATTACGCTTCTCTGTTTTATATATAGCTCTCATAGAATCTACTAAAGCCAGAGGGGACCACTGATAAGTTGTAGCTACAACGTTATTCGCAAACCTACCAAAAGGTAACACGGTTCCAAACAAGGGTGCGTTAGATATACCCTCAATCAGTTTAGCTGCACCACGTAGCAACTCTGGTTGATCTTTTGTAGTATAATCTTTAGAAAACACAGAACGCATAGTTGTATCAATGGCTGCACCTACAACATCATCATCAATCAATCCCATGTCGTTTGACTTGAGAACATCAGCAAGTGTTCTTTCGTGCTTGAGCCTGAGATACTTATCCATCTCTGTCATAAACATTTGTGACTTAGTAAAGGTGTCTTGAATACGAACACCAGTGATGGTAGAGGCTGCGTTAGTTAAGTTCTCCACACCAAACTTTCCATAAAGAAACTTATTGTTCTCACTCATGTTGTATCTTTTAGATGAGGCTTCTGCAGCATTACCTACAGTCTCAAACAAAAGTTTCTTTGCATCTTGGTTCTCATCTAAAAAGCGCATATAAACATCGTGGGTAGTATTAGCGTCCATAAAGTTACGCATCTTTTGCCCTTGTATGGCACGATACACGTTAGCCTTTCTCATCATCTCTGCAGCTTCTTCAGGATTAGTCAAAGACTTTGCACCTGCAAGGATGCTATACGTAGCAAAACTACTCATGTCAGCAACAGACTGAAGTATACTATATGTAGCAAAACCTTGTACGTTAGCCATAGTTGTAGCAGGGGATGAAACAAGTAGACGCTTCCATATGCTTTGCCCATAAGCGAAAGGCCTAGACTTCTTAGCTTCTGCGGCCTCTTTACCCATAAGCTCTCTGGCTTCTGCAGATGCTATATCACTTACAAGTCTGTCGTTACCTGCAACTACACCACCGTGTAGCGCACGTCTGACCTGCGACATGACTGAAAGAGTGGAACCTGCTCTACTAATATCTGCAGCAAGAACATCACCTATAGTCATACCTAAATCTGCTGTGTCACTTAGGTCAATATGTATTACCTCTTTGAGAGACTTACTCAAGTCCTGTAAGTCCTCTTGTGGCATGTAGCGTATTACATTGGTCATAATGTCTGACACAGTTGTGCTTCTTTTAGGGTGTACACCACTGTCTTTTAGTAGCTTAACTAACCCACCTATCTCATCAGGCTTATCGCCTAGCATGATAGTTTTTAGTAAGCTCTCAGGTACAGCAAGGTTCTCTAGCTTTCTGCCACCACGCTCTACCTTATCCACCCAATTAGTAAAGTTCTTTTTGATAATCTTAGCAGCTTCTTTCTGTGCTTCTTTCCTAAGCAAAGGCTTGTCCATTGTTTTACTTTTAGCTACACTTATCTTAGCTAGTATATCTTTGTACTCTACGCTGTCCTCGCCAAACTCTTCAGCAGCTTTAGCTAAACGATCTTCTAAGTTGGCTATCTGGTTCAAAGCTTTTTTATGTGGGTGATCTTCTACAAAACGCTTGATGTCAAACGTATCCATAGCCTCGCCTAGCTTACCTGTACCCTTCAAAGCCTGACCTGTTAAGTGAAACGCACCACCCACACCACCAAGCAAACCTGCTAGAATGGTTTCAGTTCTACTGTACTTCTCTTGTGCGCCAACATCAAGGTAAAGGTCTTGTATAGCATCGGCTTGCACCATAGCTATGATAGCGTCTGCAGATGTTGTTCCTAATAACCCGTATATACCGCCTATACGCTCACGAGGTTTTAATACTTCTTTCTTAGCTTGAGCGCCAGCCTCTGCAAGAACCTCACGTCTGGCTCTGATGGCTGCAGCATTTACAGCATCACTGGTTACTTTTTTATTGGCAGCATAGCCTACCATCTTCTTTGTCATAGATTCTGCAGCTTCAGCACCTGCCTTCTTAGCGGCCTCTTTGGTCGCACCATTCAGCATAGCTCTTTTAGCAGCCTTGTCTGCTGCAGCCTTTAGTGCAGCTTTACTTGATGCGGTAACACCCATAGCTGCAGCCTTACCTGCACCGCCAGTAAGAGCACCAATGTAATTTGTAGGGTCTGTTGCTGCAGCAAACACATAATCCTTCACACCATCAACTGCACCATAGAAACCATCGTTAGTCCACATGCTTTCTAAGCTATCGTACAGATCGTATGCTTCCTTTGCAGCCTTCTTATCTAAGTCATTACCCTTAGATACAAACATGACTTCACCTGCAGTAGACACAGTGTTAGTATTAAACCAACGCATATGATCTACAAAGTCTTCTACAAGTTTTTCGTCTTCTGCCCCTTCGTAGTCAACGCCTTTATTGCGTGTCATGTATTCACGAATGATGTTCTTGTTTCTGTAGCTGTATAAGTCTTTCTTTTTTAACTTAGACTTTGCAGCTTCTTCATCCTTGTCGAATACTTCTTGACCACCTACACGAGTCGGTGTAGTGTTATTTGTCTGCTTGCCTTGCGAGGGAACAAGCGCAATACCAGTAGCCTGTTTGTAAAAATCCTCAAAGTTAAACTCTGTCATATTATTACTTACCATACATTTTTATGAGGTTGTCTAGGATATCCTGAGTTAAGGTAGCGCCCACATTATTTTCTGCTGCCCAGCGTTTAAAAGCAGACGGTAGACTTTTAGGTGTTGTTTTTTGAAACTCAGATAAAGAAGAGTTCCATTCTTTTATAGTCTCTTTTATTTCATCTTCAGTGTAGCTATCCGACACTTCTTCTGCGTCTTCCTCTACATCACTGGAAACATCTGGTTTATCTACTAAAGATTTACGTTCATCACCCATAGGTGTAAAGTCTCTCTCAAGCGCCTGTCTGCTCTTAGTCTTGCGCCGTTTTTCTGGATCATCATCCACCATGATAGTTACATTTTTACCTATCTGTACTTCAGGTATAGCTGATAGGTCTTCGCCTTTTACTCTGAATGTACCAAGCTTACCTTTTATTTTTATTAAGTAGGTAGCGTTGACAGGGTTATCGTATATAGCAACAGACGGGTCAGTAAATTCTTCAGTTGTGCGTGTATCGTCATCGGCACTAGGTAGCATGGTATCATTAGGTAAACCCAGAGCGTCCAAAGTATTGCTTGCTATATCTGAAGGTTCAAGAGTTGATGTTCTTATAACGTTTTTGAACAGGCCTTGATCCTGCGCTACGGAAAACGCTCTTTCTACAGCGTCTTGGTTTGGTATAGTAACACCATTTAGTGTACCTGCTGTTGGATTTCCATTATCATCAAACGTAAAGTTATATGTTATTATCTTGCCGTCAGGTGCTTCAACTTTTTGTTCATCCCCATAGCCATCTCTAATGATAAAATCTGAAATCATTTTATCTATATCATTATCTTTTTCTTTTACGGAAACATACTTAGAGTATATGTCAGGGAAGCGCTCTTTTATTTTGGTGCTGGGATCATTTAAGAACTGCTGACCGTAAGGCATTGATGCGTATCTTTGTACGACACCTTCTTGTATTGATGCTATAAGATTTTTTCTATCCTCACTATCTGGGTCCGTAGCATTAATCTTATCTTCATTTTTGCTCATAGCTGCCGCTAAGTCTGCCTCAAAATCTCTTCCTACCCTTACATAGTCATAATCTACGCCGCCAAACGTAGCGTAAGAACCGGGAAGTAAACTATCATAAGCCTCTTGTGAAGCTAACTCATTTAAATCTACAATAGAGTAACCCTCAAAGTAAGCGTCTTTATCTAACTCTGCCCTAATAGCTTCTTGCTCACCAATACCAAAAGCTCTTTTAAAGATACCTCTATCAGGCTGCTCTACGCTACCTAGTGTTGGTTTTGTTAAGCCATAAGAACTATTAATAAAGTCATTAAGGGTAAAGTCTTTGCCTAAATCTTCTCTCATTAATTCAGGTGTATCTATAAGAGACTGGGTTTGTGATTCTGTAAAGCGACTAATGTTGTTTCTGTTAGCGTAATCAATAACCTCATCTGCAAATTTAAACAAACCATCAGGGCCAGAGGCTACAGCAGAAGCTATCTGGGTATCTGTAACACCTAGCCTAGTCAATTGGTTGGCTTTACCTACAGCAAGATCAGCTAAGGCTTTACGTTTTTGTATTTGCGTTTTTGATTTCTCAGCATCAGCAACAGCTTTGTCTCTATAGTTTTGCGCCCGTCTACGGCGTTCAGCCATTTGCTTAGTTTGATCGTCAAAAAAACCAATCTGAAATGCGTTCCAATTAAATGCCATCTATTTACCCTTTCACCATAAGCCCTTGCCCTTGCATTTCAGCAGGGGGTTGTTCTATACTTTCCTCTTGGGAGCCTACAAGTTCAGGAGTTTGTTCTTCCATTGCAACTTCTTCAGTCTCTTCTCTAGTCATGTCTGCTTCTAGATACGTTGACATCTGTTGTAACATATCCGTACCTTCATCTTCCCCACCCTGCTCTTTTGCTTTTTGAATGGCGCTGTTAATAAGAAGAGACATACGAGCACGTTCTCTGTCTTCCATTTCTTTTTTAACATTTCTATTTGAAAACTTGTAGTTTACTCCGTAGCTATCTGCTACAGCAGCGAAGAACTCCATGAGCGCTGGCGCAACTAACAGCCCTACATCAAGGCTGTGCTTACCTCTCATAACACCTGCCATATACATAGATTCTACAAGAGGTTTTATTGCAACACCTGCTTCAAGGGCAATCATAAAGTCATCTATTACTTCTTGATTAGATAGCTTTTGCATATAGAAAGAAAGAGTTTCTTCTACGCTATTTAACTCAGAGGGTCTTTCCCAAGGTCTTTCCCCCGGCTTGCCTGAGGTGAGAGAGCTACCCGGTAAAGAAGCATTAAACATGGATGGTTGCATTTTATTTTCCTACTTAGTGAACCCTGCACCAAAGTACAGGCCTACGATTGCTGATACTATATGTGTGTCTAGTGGTGTGATTACAAAGCCCTGCGCTACCTTCCACTGTATTGCTTCATCAGGTCCAAACAACCAGTTAAGGAAACCACCTGTAGCTTCTGTGTATCCTACGTAAACACCAACCTCAGGATACCACACAGCGACTAGCTTTGGCAAGACAATAATGCTGAACACTGCAGATAATGCTATGATCCTACGTGTCCAAGCAAAGTGCTTGTCGTTCTTTCCTGCATCCCTAGCTGTATTAACTTGATCTGCTCTGAACTGTGCGTTGGCAAGCATCATCTTATTCTGCTCTTGTTTGTTCTTCATGCTCTGACCCCAGATAGACATGAAGCCACCTAGTAGGGTGGAGAAGAGCATTGTGATTAGTTCAAGGGGTAAGCCAAACATTTAGTTACTCGCTACCTCTACTTCTTGTTTTTCTTCAGGTCTTGCTCTTGGGCGAAGAGTAGGTGTGTTGTACACAGCAAACATCTTTCTTCTGTCAGTTAAACCAGACGCAGTACGTGTAGCACTCCCTCTATTTACAAGACCTGATACAGCCTCTATGACTGTATAATCATCGTTTGGTACGCTACCTCTTACATTGCGCTTCCACCAAGCAATACTTGCTTTTCTAGCGATAGCAGGGTCTAACATAAGATCAGGATTACCTACTAAATCTTCGCCTATATCCGCACCTATTGTTTTATAGTTATCTCTTCCCGTAAGCTGGATATAACCTCTACCTTTATATTTACTACCATCCCCAGCTTTAGAATTACCTACTTTAGCATCTGCACTTCTGTACTGATCGTCATAATATATATCGAATATCATATTATTTTTTTGTGCATCCGTACCTGCAGTAAAAGCTGTGTTGTTAGCTAATGCATTAAAAGCAGCTTTTCTTGCAGCACTACCACCTAGTTTAGTCGCTATCTGTGCGGGGGTACGCTCAACCCAAGAGCCATTAACTTTTGTTTTAAGATAACCATACTCTTCAAGCCGCCCAAAACGAAGAGATTCGTGTGCTACTTGTGCCATAAAAGCTTTTAGCTCATCGTCACTTAGCCCAGCTTGATACGCATCTCTATAAATTTTTCTTTCTGCGTCACCTGTAGAAGACCCTTCACTCTTAATAAACACAGAGGTAGGCGGTAAAATATTATCCTCTTTATCAAGTCTAGGACTCATTAAGCCCTCATCTACTTTCCCATCTGAGGGGGCTGCACCTCCATCAGCATTGTCGGTGTCAAGATCAATATCAGTGTCAGCAGGAGTAGTGCTTTCTTGTTCATTGGTTTCTTTTCCTCTGAGCATTCTATCTATTA
>Ga0098054_1000855_pt1 | contig 16656 bp, 7 predicted proteins | sample 16_taG_FD_75048 | JGI IMG/M metagenome (GOLD analysis project Ga0098054, IMG submission 75048) | Marine viral communities from the Subarctic Pacific Ocean - 16_ETSP_OMZ_AT15313 metaG | ecosystem: Environmental > Aquatic > Marine > Oceanic | place: Pacific Ocean | collected 2015-01-18
AACACCAGGTCTCAACAGAACAACCTTCCGAGTTAAGTTCGGAGAAAAATGGTTCGCTAACCAAGAAGTATTGGTTGCGGATGACAGATCTTACAGAGTAAGAGTAATGGAAGATCCATATTTTGATGGATCAGATTGGATTTACACGTTAAAATTAACGAGTCCAGATCCAGCTAAATTTATGGACCCACTATTGATCAATGCTGGTTCTGAGTTCTCGAAAGAGTACACTACAGTTCCTGAATTCTCAACTGGTGGTAACACTACATTTAGTGCTCCATTTAAAATGAGAAATCATTTATCAACTCTACGTAAGTCTTACACAGTAACAAGATCAGCAGCAACTGATGCTCTTGTTATACAATTAGCTGATCCAGCAAGTCCAGGTAAGAAAACTACTGTATGGACAAGATATGCTGAGTGGGAAGCTATGGCTCAGTGGTACAGAGAGATTGAAAGATCATACTGGTACTCTACATTCTCTGCTAATTCTAATGGAATTACAGATATGTTAGGTAACAACGGTCTTCCAGTTTATGAAGGTGCTGGAATTAGAGAGCAAATTGCTCCAGCAAACAGACGTTACTACTCTGATTTATCAGAAGGAATCATTAGAGATTTCTTAATTGATTTATCATACAATGTGATGCCTGAGTCTTCAAGAGAGTTTGTTGCGTTTACAGGTGAGTACGGATTCGCAGAATTCGACAAAGCTATGAAAACAGCAGCTTCAAACTGGACTCTTGTTGATTCAACATTCATTACTGGTAGCGGGCAAAACTTATCTTTAGGTGGTCAGTTTAAGACTTACCTAGGATTAAATGGTACTAAGATAACTCTTAAACACTTACCATTATACGATAACACAGTTATCAACAGACAATTACATGCAGATACTGGAAGACCTATTGAGTCTTACAGATTCACATTCCTTGACTTTGGTATGGCAGGTGGAGAATCAAACATCCAAGCTGTTCATAAGAAAGATTCTAAGGATATGATGTGGCACACTGCAGGTTCTGTAGATCCATTTGGAAATACAGCTAAGTCTGTTAACACTATGCGTTCTGATAATCTTGACGGTTATTCAGTTCACATGTTAACTGAGTGTGGTATCATGATTAAGAATCCTATGGCATGTGGTGAGTTAATTTGTACTAAAGTAGCAGCAAACTAATAGTAATAATTTAAACATTAAACATGAAAGGAAAAGTAATTTTGAAGGCTTTGGAAAGACAATCTTGGTCAGGATTCAGCAGATTCCCTAAATGTAAGGACACGGTCATAGCTTCTCTCGGAAGAGGGGGCTATGAAACCGGTCTTACTGAAACGGATGAAAAGAGACTTGAGAAAGAATTACAGATGAAGCCTGGAGAACTTGGAAAGTACTCCGAATATTGGAGAGACTATACAGTTATTCTAAATGATAAAGATAAGCCTTTACAATTAGAGCGCCCTAGAGATTTTATAGATTATAAAATTTTAATGGCAAGTAACCGTGTAGCTAATTCCGTTAATGAATTATCTTCTTGGCCTAAAGCAGAGTATGTAATATATGATGCTGAAGAAGATGCTAAAAAAGATAATTTAAAAATTAAAGAAAAGCGTAAAGCATATAAGCAATTTAATAGTATGACCTCATCTGAAATGAGAAATGTATTAAAATTAATGGGTAAAAAAGCAGCTAATGCTTCAGATACATTAATTGAAAATACACTTGCAGATATTTTAGATAAGGACCCAGCAGTATTTAATGAGACTATGGCTATGCCGGACTTTAAAATTCGGGTACTAATTGAGGATCTAGTATCTATAAATGCGTTACGTATTAGAGGTGGACATTATATGTTCGGTGATAGTGCGATAGGCCACGATTTAGAGGCTGCGTGTTTATACTTAAAAGATCCTAAAAATCAGGACATTGTATTATCGCTAAAGTCTAAACTTAAAGCAAGTAAAAAATAATGACATTAGCAGAAATGCATATAGAATTCAAAGTGGGGTTAGATAAGACTGATAGTCTTAACTACCCCAATTTTGAACCTGAAGAAATCGACTTGTGGCTTAATAGGTCACAGGATCGTTTTGTAAAACAACGTTATTCACATGATCCGAAAAATGAAACTTTTGAGTTAACTCAGAAACGAACGGATGATTTGAGAACAGTAGTAACAGAGGTAACATTAATTCCATCTGCAACGCAAACCCCAACTAAACCTAATGGTATTCTTTTTGACTTACCTAATGGAACAGTGGGTACGGACATTTATTGGTTCGCCATTAACGAAGAGTGCGAAATTCGTTATGAAGACTGCAATGGCAGTTGGGTAGATGAAAGAAATGGTGTTTACGCTATACAGCATGACGACTATAATAAACTTGTAGATGATCCTTTTAATCAGCCTGCAAAGGATGTGGTTTTAAGATTAATGCATGGTCCATTTGCTGAGTTACTTACTGACGGAACTTTTACAATAAACCGGTACTTTTTGAGATATGTGAGACAACCGGTCAGATTAGATATATTAAATACTCCAGGAGTTACCTGCGAATTAGCCGAACACACGCATGCTGAGATTGTAGCAGGCGCTGTAACAATGGCATTAGAGAATATAGCTAGCCCAAGGTTTCAGACTCATATTGTTTCAGAAATGACACAATAATAGTAAAATAAGTAATTAATTTAAAATAAAATATAATGGCAAGACATGAAAATTATAAAATCCTAATCGGAAAGAATGTAGCTAGAACACCAAATTTAACGGTTGCTACATTAGCTGATGGGGAGATAGCTGTTGTTAAAGACGACATGACTATCATGAATGCAGGTGATACTATCGCTAACAGCGATTATTGTTACGTTGTTCAAGGATGTTTTGAGGGAGGAGTTAGAGTAGCTCCACGTTTCTCAGCTAAAATCCAAGGACTTCAAGTAACAAAGTGGGAAGGAACTTCTTACGCAGCTGCGGTACAACAAGTAGATATAGTTGGTGCACCAGCAGGATTAGCAGGAAATATCAATTTAGTAAACTCAACAGAGTACAGATTATCATTAATCTTTACTTATGATAAAGTTATAGGTTCAGAGAGACAATTAGTAAGACGTTTCTACTATACTTCAGATGCTACAGCTACTGAGCAAGAAATTGCACAAGCTTTTGCTACAGCAATAACTAATGATGATGTAGCTAAAGATTTAGTAAGTGCAACGGCTGCATTAGGTGTAGGTACATCTTGGGGTGTAACTATTACAGCTAAAGCACAAGCTTATAAAGTTATAGATGGTTATGAGCAAGTAACATTTAAGACTGTAATGGACGGTGGATTTAGTGATGGTGGTTTGACTACTTTCGCACAATCTGTTCTTCCAAATTACGGATCTGGTACATATGCGCATGTTTCTGATTTAGAAAGAGCTGCATTAGGATATGATGGTGTAACGAACTTAATGAAGTTCCCAGTACCTTCTTACCCAGTGTATGCTGTAGATCCAGATACATATGACATATATTCAATTATGCACTCTGACAGACATGCAACAGCTAATCTTAACAAAGATGGTTTAAGTCCAGAGATGACAATAGTTGCTTTACGTAATACGCAAGCAAGTCAGCAACAAAACTTTGAGGCGGAATTGAATCCTTGGATGGCTTCATGCCCAGGTAACTTTGCTAACGTAGCACTGTAATAAAATAAATGTATAACTTTAAAAATATAAGATAATGGCAAATTTAATAGAAGACAGAGCTATGAATGCAAACATTGAGTTAGCATCGGTAGCGATAGTTTATGATGGATCAACAGCAGGTGGAGCAATGGTGTCTACTGCGATGGTTCCAGCTGATGCTTCAATAGTAGGTGTTTACTTAAATACTAGTAATGCAGACGGAGTTGTTTTAACAGGAGCTGGTACTATAAGAGTAGCAGTAGGTGGTGCAACTAACTTTATTCATGTAGCACCAAGTGCTGCTAACACTAAAGCGGGTGTACCTATCACAGTAGCAGCTAGTTTTACTGGAGCAATACATGTAACATGTAGTGGTACAGTAACACAAGTTCATGGTGTACACTACATTTCAGTTGCATACGTAAGAGGTAACTCGTAAGCAGTTTAATAATTTTACATAATACAGGAGGGAGAAATCCCTTCTGTATCTATGTATTTAAAAAAGTATATGAATGGCTATAAAGGTTAACTTCAAAATTGCAGAAGCATGCGACAGTAAAAGTATTTTATTTACAGATATAACAGGACAATACTCCACAACCAATACAACAGGATGGGGGGCTCCAAATCCAGATATTTCTACCGTAATAGATGTAGAGATAATTATTATTGCTCCAGACGGAAATACATATGTTATTTCTATGGCAGATATTAATGGGGATTTACCTTCAGATTCAAATGGTCTTTTCAATATCCATATGGGATATTTAGGAGGAAATTCGGGAGATGTAGTTCAACAAGGGGTATACAATGTAGAGTACCGTGTAATTTATAATGATGGGTCATCTACAGGACAACTTGTGTCTAAAAGAAAATATACACTCGCAACAAGTGTTATAAAATGTTGTGTGCATAAAATGCTAGCAGGTTTAGATATGTGTGATGATTGTCCATGCGGAGAGGATAAATCTAATGCATTAGAAGCTTATACTCTTTATAAGGCTATGTTATATGCTTATACATGTGGTAGTGTGGAAAAGGCTAATAAGATGGCCACACAAGTGAATAAGTTATGTAATTACCAAGGTACATGTGCATCATGTACTAAATAAAAGAGAAAATAATGGCATGTAATAATTGTGAAAATGGATGCGTGAATCCACAAAATTGCGCATGTGACTGTACGACTTGTGCAGAAGCAAGTGGGTGTGATATTCCTGTAGGAGATACAGGCCCCCAGGGACCTCAAGGTCCTCAAGGCCCTCCCGGAGTAAATGGTACAGACGGAATAAATGGAAATAATGGTGCAGATGGTTGTACTCTCATGGATGTTTATATTTCAGATGGTACTGATGGTAATACCGAAGGTGACGTAATTGTTACTACTGGTCCTACCCCTACACCTTGTAATCAAGTTATTAATGCCGGAAATGTAATTCAATCTGTAGTTAACCAGGGCGCTGTTATTCCACAAGGAATAATTGTAATGTGGGCTGGCACTTTAGGTTCTATACCTACTGGATGGAGTCTATGTGATGGTACTAACGGAACTCCTAATTTATCTGGAAAGTTTATAGCTTCTTATGGAGCAGGAGATCCAAACCATGGTGCAGTTTTAGCTCCTGGTGGGACTTCAACAGTATCTTTATTAAAAGGAAATATACCAGCACATAGACATAATATAGGTTCATATGCTGCAACAATGGGTACATCAGGAGCACACGCTCATAGATGGAGAGGTTACTGGACTGTTGATGGTTCAGGGAGTCCTCAAGAACAACCAAAATCAAGATTTAGAATTGGAGGTGATCCATTAGAATGGGTTACAGCCAGACCTAATGACGGGACAGGTGATTGTACAGGAGATACAGATACTAATTGTGGAGCACATTTACATCCTATATTTTTAACAGGTGATTCAGGAGATGGAACAGCGGATGGTTTAACTGCTCCTCAAGGATTACCTTTTAACATTTTACCTCCATTTGTAACTTTAGCATATATAAGAAAAGATTAATGGCATTAAAACCAATTACACACGAAGACCTAAAATATAGGTTAAATAAATTAAAATGTTGCTTTGCTACTAAAGCGTCTGATATTGTTGATAAACAACGATTTGGAAAAGTATGCGCAGACGAAATGTGTAATCTGAAATTATTAGGAGCTTATATTGAGATGATTGAATGTTATGCTCCTCTTCCTTGTGATTGTTCTGATGAATGGGTAGCAGACGGATCATTATATTTTGATCATACAACAGCTTATACAACAGGACAAGTAGTTAAATTCTTCCCTAGAATATCTCCAAACCCAGGAGAATATTTATATATAAGATGGCAAGGTTCTTCACCGTCTGATCCAGCACAGAATTGTTTTGATGTAGCTACTGGCCATTGGTCACCTTGCTTTGCAGGACTTCAAGGAAATGTTCCTGGAGCATGGAGTATATGCGGTCATGTAAAAGTTGCGTGGGAAGCAGCAGGATATATTGAGTGGAATTCAAATATTATATATAATATGGGAGATATAGTTAAGTTTATGGGAGGGGGCCCAGGAGCTAATCAATCAGGACGAGGCAGATACTATATAAGTACTACAAATCCAAACCCAGCTGGTCCAGGCTTTAATGAGAGTGGACATTGGGTAGAATTAACATGTTATAACGAACCAGCATAAAAAAGATAAGAAATGAGTACATCAGATAGTTTTCAAAAACATATAATAGGAGATGGTTACGGAGTCGATACAACCGCAGGATTAACGCCAGTAGGTTCATTTGAAGGTATACCGGCCCAACATTTAGAGGCTCCTCATAGTAGTTGTACTATTACATCTGATCAAGCTATTACATTTGGAACTTCTGGAACAGTTACTTATGCTTCAGGAGATATATTATTTTATTCTGATGGCTATAATATATGGAATTCTCTTGGAGCTGTGATGGCTGGTCAGTATCAAGTACCTCCAGCATTTAATCATAAAACCGGAGGTACAAGAGCTGCTCCTCAAGCTGTTTCTTTTGTAAAAGTAGATAGTACTTTAGCTACTACAGTTACTGGGTTACCAGGAACTTCTGATCATGCGATCTATTGGTGCTTCTTTAATGGAATGCATGATGGTATCCATGTAGGAGTAATTGATATGAATGGTGATGGAGGTAGAGGACACTTTTATAATTATCAAAATATAGGGCAAAGTCTTGGTGGACTAGACGGTATATTAAGAGAGACGGAGAATGGCGTATGTGGTAGAATGGTTACGCAATGTTTTGGATTTGAACTAGCTGGTAAGGCTGAACCTGGTGTTGCAATTATATCTAAGAGCTGGTCAGCAACTGATAAGGAAACTTGGATGGTTCACAGACTTACTACTATTGATACTACTAGTGGGGCTCCAAATTTATATGGAGGTACTACTCTGACAGGAGATCCAGTTAACACTGCAATAGGAATATTAACACCCGCTAACGATACAGGTAAACAAGGTGTGGTTTCTATTACAACAGTTCAAACTATGGATCCTATTCAAAGTGGATATAATTTACATAAAATTGCTACCATGTATCAAGAAGTGGCAGGTACTCCAAGTGTTCCTGTAACTTCAACTAGACTTAATGTATTAAATTTAGATTTAAACACTGGTATAATTAGTAGTCCTTCCGTTTCTGGTGGAGCCGTATCAGGAGTAGAAATAATAGATAGAGGGCCTCTTTCATGGCCACAAGGAGCATCAATACATAGTAGGTATTATTCTATGCATACTACTTTTTCTCATGATAGTAACCAAGATGATGCGGTAGTATATTTTGGTTATTTTAATAGTTCTAGTGTTCCGGGAGGAGAATTAGAAATAGGATGGAGAAGTTTTGATGCTGCAAATGCTGTTACTGGAAATAATGCTGCACAATGGATGCCGGTAACTTTACCAAATGGACAGAATATATGGAATGGTCAAAATAATCCATCAAGAATAATAGCAGGTATATGGAGAGATCCTCAGAAAGATGGTAGAATATTTATAGCTACACCGGAACAAGTAGATAAATTTACTGGAGCTGTTAGTGATTCTTCAGATGTCTGGACAACAGCTTATCCAGAAATTTGGGGAGATACATTTGATCCTCCTCAAACAAATCTTGCGATATTAGAGAATGCGAATACTGCTGCAACTGCCACATTAAGTTGGGAGGGAAGTGGTGTTGCTGGTACAGAAATAAAATATGGTGCACCTGCATTTCATTATTGTGCTGTGTATGACCCAGGGGATCCGGATCTTTTTGTATCAAAATGTGCTAGTGTTGGTACATATTTTATTGATGCAGTAAATGGTGATTTATATCAAGGAATAGAACAAGCAGCAAACTTTGGAGTGAACCTTATAACTACAATGACTCTAAATGATGCTAGAGGTTTATCTTGGGGATCTTACACAGGTTTATTATATATCTGGAATTCTACGATACCAAATGCTTTAGAATATCGAGTATTTAATTGGGATAGTACTACTATTGCGGGGCCTTTTATGGTTACTCCTAATGGAGACTATGAAAAATGGCAAATCATTTTTAATACTGTTAATTTAGCAAGCATAACACAACCATCAACTGGTCAAGATAAATGTACTAAACATTGGTTCTTAGGAAAGAAAACAGGAGGAGCACAATTATATTCTGTAGGACGTATAGATATAGGTACTAATACTGCATCAAACTATGTTGTAGGTTGGGAAATTGATTTAGCAACTGCCTTTGCAGGGGTTCTTACAGGACTAGAACCTATAGCTATGACTGGACTGGAAGCTCTTGATAAGCCTGCTGCTTATACTAATGCTGTTATGTACATGGCTATAGGTACGAGGATATGTACATTCACACCATCAACAAGTATTTGGGCAATAAATGGAGGGACTGCACCATCAACAATTAATAGTATATGGTTAAGACGAACAGGAGTAGCACCAAATGGTTATACCTTATATGGTACTTGTGGTCCTTCTAACTCGGAAGATTTATATTCTATAGACCAAGCTACAGGAATCTGGACTTTAATAGGACCTAGTAATACTAATCCAGGAGGTTTCCCTTTCTCTTCACGAAGTATGTATGCACAAGCTGATGATAGTCAACAATCATGGTCACAGGCTCCTATGAAAGTTGAATCTACAGATCCTAATTATGCCGCGATTAGTTATCTATGTACTGCAAACTATGTTTGGCAATGGGGGGTTAATCAATATGATATAGCAGGATGTTTTTTCTGTGTAGGTCCATCAGTACCAACTGAATGGCACACAGTAGCAGAGGCCTGTGAGACTTATACAACGGCTGGACAAACGCATGCTGATTGTAGAACTTGTGAAGAACAGCTAGATATTACATGTCACGCATTACTTCCTTGCTGTTCTTTTTCAGCATCATTTCCTCCTGTTATAGGACCTATGGAACTTACGGCAGTATCTAGTGATCCAGCAATAGTAAGTGGTAATACTTACCGAGTAACTCCAAACGGAACAACAGCAGACATATGTGCCCTTGCGCAAGAGCCAGAACCATTACTATGGATTTCTTTTGAAGATAGGATTGTTCAAGTAAATGGTCCTTGGAGTAATGGTGCTACTTCACTTCCAACTTGGACAGCGGCATCAGGATATACTCCTACAGGACTTATTCAAGATATTGCATTTGATAAACATGGAAATATTCTAATATCAGGTAGTCCAAATACACTAGAGTGGGGTTCTGCTTGGATAGGATATGAAAGTGCTGTAGAAGTTATAACAAATGCATGGCCAGTTCCTCTATGTATGGATACAGATTATTCTGCGAATAATTATATTGTCGCAGCTGATATGATAGGAGGTGTTGCTACTTTTCAAACATATCAGAATACATTAGCTACAGGTTTAGTAGGAATAAGTAATATAACTAATGCTACTATATCATTAGGACATGATATATCAGTTGATTATAATACAGGTGATTACTGGGTATTAGGAGATCAAACTGGTGGGGGAGGATTAGACCACTTAATGACTGTTGATGATGCAACAGGTACTCATGCCTTTATAAGTGATTTAGCAGTAATCTGTGCTTATTCTGCTGGAGAACATACTTATGGAATTGAAACCCTGAGAGATGGAAATAACACTACAGAAATATGGATATTATCTGCTATTGCATCTGTAGGTCCAACGCCTGTTTACCAATTACGATTAAGAAGATTAAACCAAAATGGTACAGCACAACTTCAAGTAACAACATTAAATAATCCAGATACTAATACACTTAGTTGGGATAGACTACCTAATGGTTTAGCATATAATGACTTATGTTCGAAATGGCCTGGCAATATAGATCCAGGTGTTACATCATTTGCTCACTGCGCAGATTGTCTAGCTGATCCTGGTAGTGATGGTTGTTGTTATAAACTTATAAATTGTACAGATCAATCAGTTATATATTCAGATTCAAACTTAGACGCTTTTGTTGGTGATGTAGTTGAGGATAGTAGTGGAGACTGTTGGTTAGTAGAACGTTCTATTATATGTCCAGCCCCAGTATCTTTTACAGTAGTTACTTCACATGCTGATTGTACTGATTGTACAACTCCAGACCCATGTTATAAAGCAGTTAGTTGTATTGATGCTGCTGATATTGTGTATACAACAGATATATTAACACCTCTTATTGCAGGATTTGTAGGTGATTACATACAATTATCTGGTGAATATTTCTGTAGAGAAGTTAGTGTAGATCTTAATTGTACACTGCCGCAGGTAGCATTGACTATAATTAATTCACCATCAGATTGTCTTGAATGTCTTTTTTATATTCACTTACAAGATTGTAGTGATGTTACAAATAATGTATATGTTGATTATACTACTAGTGCAGCATTTGCTCCTTTTGTAGGACAAGTAGATGCCTTTGAGATAACAGTAGGGGGTGTAGCTCAAGCTGCAAAGTGTTGGAAAGTAATTGCAATATTAGGACCAACTGCTGTAGTATATCCAACAGGTGCAATAGTTACACAGCACGCAGATTGTACTGCTTGTGATAATGCAGGAGCAGATTGTTTCCAATTAAATCATTGTTGTGGAATTACTCATGTAGGAAACCAAATTGTAAGTAATACATCTGGTATAGTAGTTGGAGATTTAGGACAAATCGTAGAAGCTGAAATAACAGTGTTGGGAACTGTATACAACGGTTGTTGGCAAGTACAAGCAGCACAAGTAGTCTGTACAGGTGTGTTACCAGATATAGATGTAACCGTATTAAACTCTACATCAACAGGATCTCCTATAGGAACTAACTGTGTAGATTGCCCAACAATGCCTCCAGTATGTCCTGATCCATGTGAAGTACTTGTAACTTGTAGTCCAGGCGCTGCTCCAGATATAGTTATATCTCCAGCGGATGCAGCTATAATAGGTACTGATGCAGTAAACTTACTAGGTAGTGCATATTGTTATCATGTATGTCCTCCAGGAAATTCTATACACGGTAATTTCTTCTACTATGGAGACCAATTAGGAATTGATTTCACGGGTGTAGCTCCTAGTCCAAATTTGGCTGGAGGATCACTAATGAATGATTATAACACACAAGGACCAACTGATTATACTACAATGGGGGGAGCAACTTGTTGTGCAAATAAAGCAGCAACTATTGGAGGACAAGCATACTTCGAAGGAGATATTATGTTCTATACAGACGGACGTCTAGTATATGATTCAACACATACTCTTATGCTTGATGATACAGGAGCTGCAGTAACATTAAATGGAGGAGATCCATTAGCTACAGGCGGTTATGAAGGTAGAGTATGGCCTCAACAAGGAGCGTTATATTTCCCTAAAGTAGATGGAGGAGCTACAAATGGATTATATCATCAATGGTATGTAGTATCAAATACTGTTAAGGACGGTCCTGTGTATCATTCTATTATTGATATGACACTAGGATCAGGGAGAGGTAGAGTAATAAGTGCTAGTAAGAATACATTGGTTATTCCAAATGCGACTGAGCATATGGCTGTATCAAATACACAACAGACATCAACAGATTATTATTTCTATTACAGAAAAAAGATGGCTAATAACAATGATTTTGCTAAAATGGCTATCTTCGCAAGAAAAATTACAGCTGGAGCTTGGGGACCTGAATTTGTAGCAGTAGATTTACCAAGTAATTCTTTACTCTCTAATGGAAATAATGAAAAACAAATATGTAGTGGAGAGATCCTTATTAGCCCTGATAATCATTTTATAGGTATTTTACATTACTGGTGGAATCCTATAGATAATGATCAATATTATGGTTCCTTTGTTTACTCTTTAAGAATGTCTGATGGAACAGCTAATGGACCAACAATGCCACAATTCCAAATGGTTGATGGTTATAATGGAGGAGCTAATAATGGAACCTACTCACACATCAATTCTAGTGGATGGGCAATGTTTGGGGGATCGGGACCAAGTGGAGGATGGTCTGAGATAGCTGCGGGTATGGCATTTACTCAGAATTCCCAATATTATTTTATGGGACAAGATCATGCTGCATCCACTATTCAAAGTGGGGGTACGGTTGGCCGAATTGGAAATTTACAGGATACACGTAACGGACTACAACCTAGTAGTTCTGATTGGACTTTTACTAGAGGTGCTCCAGATGACACCATGCCACTTGGATGGAAATATCCTATGTGGCCAGGTGAAAACGGTCCTAGTATTGGAGATTTTGCTTTATTGCCTAATGGTACTATCGGATTTAATTATGTAAACGTAGATGAATTTGATTTATATAAAGGGAAGGTAGGATTTGCAGGTGGTCCTGCTGGTAATGTAAGTAGTTGTATTGGTATTATCACTGATCCCGAGAATCCAGATTTTAATACTATTATGGAACAGATAGATGGTAATGGAGGTATGGTTGGAGGGATAGTTCCTTATAATACTAATGGAAGATTAATGGGAACGAAATTCCCAACATATTTATGGACTACATGTAATTGTGATCCATTAAATATACAAGCAATCATGCCAACCGCTACATATCCTTTAGGTTGTGTAGATACAAATTGTACAGTAGATCCTCAAGGTCAAGATGGATTTAAGATCACAGAATGTGTATGTTCAGGAGGAGCTCCAGGTGCTAATCCATGTGATATAGCAGATCCTATAAATCAACCTCCTTATATGGTGGCTAATGGAAAAACTTGGTCTGCAACTTGCCAAGGTCCTAATTTAACTGGAAGATGGGAAGATATAGTAAATGCAGTTCAGAATTTAGCAGGAAGCCCACAAACAGTTACATTTACATATAGCTTTATACAGGCAGGTCGTGCGGGAGTAGGTGGTGGAGATATTAGTCTAGCGATGGAATCAGGACCAGGTACTGCTAATCCAAATGGAAATGAACCTTGGTGTGCTCCATATGCTAAGACTTATCCAATATTTTTTGCAGACTGGCAAACAGCAATAGCAGGAATATTTGCAGAAGTAAAAGCATTAATTGAAGGGAGATTTAATACTCTTTGTGGTTATCCTAATGATCTAACAATTAATTTTGTTGATATGGGTTATGAGGTTGGTGGAGGAGCTACAGCTGTTCCATTAAATGCAATAGGTATTGTATCAGCACAACCAAACGGTACTTACACAGACGCAAACGCTCAGTCAAATATTGGAGACTTTAGAATTGGATATATGCCAAACGCTGCTGATGGATGTGGGGTGAATCAAGGAGCTAGATCAGGCACACTCGCTTGGGCATATAGTCCGAGCAGTCTTGCAGTAGCAAGTAATGGGGGAGCAGGTTCAAGACCTAATGGTTGGCAAGGTACACTATTCTTTGATTCTAATGAGGATTGGAGAAGAGTTGGAGATCCTGTTGTAGCTAGTTCATTTAGTATTAAATATGTAGGAGCTCATGAGATCTTACACGCAATGGGACTTGGCCATGATATAGCTTGGGATCCTTTCCCATGTAATGATAGTGATGATTGTTGTGCTGGAGATGGAAATTGTGGATGCCCTTGTTATCAAATGCAAAATTATCCATCATGTATGGGTCTTCCATGTGGAGTTGCTAATCCAAATGCATTAATGGGTCCTTGGGCATCAACTAATGATTTTGCTACAGACTTCCCAACAGGTCTTGCAGGCCCAGAAGGAATATATGAACAAAGAGCTATTTGTGGTATCTATAGTACTCCGAGTTCAAACTACGGATGTATGGACGAAGTATGTTTAGGATGTACTTATCTAACATACTATTCTACAGACTTTCCAAATTTAACTCCTGTTGCACCAGGAATAATCACATGGGATGATGGTACTCCTGCAGGTGAAAGATGTTTTGAAGTAGAATATATGCCTAACTTACCAAATGGTTATACAGACACAACTCCGGTTGTACCTGTTACTTCAAATCAAGGAGGTACTTGTATAGATTGCTTAGACCCAGCAAATCAATGTTGGGAATTAAATTTATGCCCATGTAATTCAATACCAGGAGCACCACAAACAATAATAACTACAACAGATATGACAGCATTCTGTAGTGGGACAATGGGTAATGGAGCTGTTATAGAGATAGATCTTTGGCCGGGAGCATGTTATGAAATAAACTGTACACCACAACCATGTCCATTTCCTGCGGGTGTAGTAGTGGTGGTTACAAATACATATATAGATTGTGCAGCTTGTTGTAGTAATAATCAACTATGTTATGATTTATGTCCTTGTAATCCAGTTGTTCAATCAAATACTTGTGATTCTTTTATTGATATAAATCCAGCCGGTTGTTTTGCTAATAATTCTTATGAGCCTTGGGAATGGGTATCTGATCCAGTTAACGGTTTGAATAATATAGCAACAGGTGGGCAGGGTTATAAATTTAAAAATAGTTTTTTAAATCCACAAGCAGATCCATGTATGGGGACTGGAGCTAATTCAGGATGCCACTTTAGACAATTCGAGGTGTTCCAAATGTTACATGTTGGACCTGTTAATCCAGTAGGATATAATAATCCATATAATAAAGCAGATGATTTCATTGGAGATTTAGTAGCTGATGGTATGCCTGGCGCAGTTGTAGGAACAACTATTATAAACCAAGCTCTTGAAACTGCTATCAATGTATATTTTGCTAGTTTAGGTAGAGACCCTATTTACTTTAATTTTAATATTGGTCCTTGTACATGTATTACTACAAGCACATGTATTACAGTAACAAATGATTTATCAGGACTTATCGGAACTATTGTAGACTTACAAGGTCCAGTAACAGTTCCAGGATTGAATGATGTAGATTGTTATATACCAACAGTATGTGGTCCATGTACAACAGGTCAAAACGATCCATGTACACCGCTAGGAGCAGTAACAATAGACCAAACATATGCTACTTGTGTTGATTGTGATAGTGGTAATCCATTAGATTGTTATAAATTAATAGATTGTTCAGACCCTAATAATATAATAGATAATATTTGTGCAGATGCTACAATGGATGCGGCATTCTTAGCGGGCCAGATTATACAAATAAATGGAAATGTTACTTGCTGGGAAATACATCCAAGTTTAAATTGTGATCCTCTTACATGTATTACAGTTGTAATAACGGCATCATTTGCATCCTGTGCGGCTTGTACAGGTACACAGATGTGGGAATGTGTAGGTCCTTGTGATTGTCAACCTTCTGCTGGAGCAGGATGGCCGAGTGAAGCGCAGTGTTTAGCTAATCTAAATCCTGTTACTGGGTTAGATTGTTGTCCTTCAACATCATATGATTGTGATGTAAATTGTAATTGTATTCCAGCCGCAGGTGCTACCGGAAATTATCCAGACTTACTTACATGTCAGACTGCTGTAAATAATCCTGTAACAGGATCACCAAACTGTTGTATTAATGTAGTACCATCATGGGACTGCGGACAGTTTACACCAGGCTCAATAACAGTTACTTGCCAAGACCCTGGAAATGGTACAGGACAGTTTGCTAGTTTACTAGATTGTAATAACGCAATAGCATCTCAAACGGCTCCGTGCGATACTCCTTCTTGGGATTGTATAGTAGATCTTGCAGGTAATAGTACATGTGTAGATCCAGGAACTGGTTTAGGAACATGGAATGCTAGTAATGGAGGATTAGCCGCATGTGCAGGATGTAATGGTTGTCCATTAAGTCCTTTATGTACAGGAGTAGATCCAACATATGATTGTGATCCGACTATTGGATGTTTCCAAGTTCTTACTGGATTAGGAGCTTATGCAGATTTACCTACATGTGATCAAAACTGTGATAGCTTTGACCCAGGAGATGGAGTATTTGAAGGTGATTGTGAGAATTGTTTAACAGATCCAAATATGCAACTATTAATGGAAAGAGTTGCTGAGATGTGTGGTGACTGTAATCCTCCATTTGGTCTAGAACAAAATGAAGTGATATGTGATGATTGCTTTGGACAATCAAATCTTTATGTAATATTTGATAGTACATCAACATTCTATCAGCCACAAACTACAACATTCCAAAAACTAAGTGATATGCTTCAGTTTAAAAATGATGTAGTTGTACCAGCATTTAATCAACTTAAAGCAGACTTCCCAACCTATAAAGGAAACTTATATATTCTTCCAGGTAGGTTTGAAGGGTTTTGTAATGATGTTAATGATTCAGGAGTAGCTGTCCCAGCTAATACAGGTACTGCAGAGAATTGGTTAGAGTGGGCTGCATATCCTCTTGTTGGAAATAAAGGAGCTAATGGTTCAGGAGCAACACCATTTGTAGGAGGTACATTACCTGTTAATAGAAGAGCATCATTTGGCCATACTATGGTACAAGGTGTTGGTGGAGCGCCTCAGACTTGTGGAGCAGCTTATACACCAAGTTTATCTCCAATACTGGAACAGATTATGATATTACCTGGATCTTATCCAAATGATGGATTTACTCAACTTAATCCTTGGGGAGACGCAGT
>Ga0098054_1000858_pt1 | contig 16580 bp, 7 predicted proteins | sample 16_taG_FD_75048 | JGI IMG/M metagenome (GOLD analysis project Ga0098054, IMG submission 75048) | Marine viral communities from the Subarctic Pacific Ocean - 16_ETSP_OMZ_AT15313 metaG | ecosystem: Environmental > Aquatic > Marine > Oceanic | place: Pacific Ocean | collected 2015-01-18
ATCTTGCCAAGGATTAACTTGAGTAAATCCATCATCTGAATAAGATCCTGGTAAGATTAATATTTGTTCAAGGAGTGGTCCATGTACTAATGGATCATAAGCTCCTCCATTACAATTAAATGGTGCTCCACCTACAGCATCTACCATTGTATGTTGTAATATTACTCTTTGAGCAGCAGGTAAAGTTCCTGTAGCCATTGGGTTTGGCCCGGCTCCATTAGCTCCTGCATTTCCACTAAGTGGATATTGAGCCCATTGTAACCAAGCTTCTGGACAAAATAAACTACCTGGTGCTGCAGCTCCTGTATTATTAACATCATTACATGGACCAAAAGTACCTCCTGCAGGCCAAGCTCCTGGTATTATGTATAAGTGACCTCCATAAGTTGGGTTCTCAGCTTTTAATAATGCAAAAGCTGGTTCTATCACATTTACTTTAAAGCTTAATATAGATTGTAATTTTGTTAAATAGCTTCCACCAAATGCTGATGTTGTGTCTAGGAAAAAGTATATATTCGAATTTCCAAAACATGGAGTATCACAAGTCACTTCTTGTTCAGTTAATCCATAAGGTAAATTACATTCGTCACAAACATCAGAAACTTTTTCAAGTAATGATTTCATTTCTATTTCTGAGAAACAATTTACACAATCTCCTTCAAACGTTCCCTCTGCTGGTTCATGGCTAGCACAGTTTTCTACACATGTTGGTAGATCTGTATATTGGCCACTCCCTGTCCAATTTTGTACACAGCCATATACTGGATCACAATCATAAGTTACAGTAGTTCCTGGACAAAGTGGATCTAATGCACATCCAACACATGATACACATGCTGCTAATCCTCCGTTAGTATTATTCCAAGTTCCAGTTCCGTCTCCCGGATCTGTACATGCTCCTGTAACAGGATCACAATTCCATGATTCTAATGCACACGGTGATATATTTGCTAGTACTGCTGCATTACAATCTGCTAAAGCTGTTCCTGGATTATTAAAGACTCCAGTTCCATTTCCTGGGTCTATACAACTATAAGTATTAGTAGCTGCATCATATATACAATTATAAGTTGGATCCGTATTACTACAACAAGAATTTGTATCAGCTAAACAATCTGCTAAGTTAGCTGCTGAAGTTGGGCCTGCATTATAAGCACATGGAGGAGTTAAACATGGAATACAATTACAAGTAACTGCTTCACATTCATATTCTGTTACAGTAGGACAACAAGGTGGTGCTGCTAAACATGCTGCTTGAGTTGCGTGAGTTCCACTTGCTGATTGAACACAATTACATCCAGTTGCAGGAATACATTCCCATAAAGGAGTTTGAAGACATGCACCGCATGATACAAATGGACCTCCAGTTACTGAAACTGCAATACATGTTCCAGGATCACAAACTAATGGATCTTCACATTCTACATAATAACAATATGTTGTATTTCCATTTATTTGAATTATATCTCCATTGATATAAGCATTATCTAAATCTACACTTGAACAAACATTATTAATAACAATTAACGGGTCTGTACAATCTACTAATCTATAACAATCACATGCCGTTACCGATTCACATGTAGTACAATCTGGAAATGGTGGATTTAGTGTTACCGATCCTACTGGAGTACATGCACCTCCTGAAGTTGAGGTACATAGTCCACATGTTCCTACTACATAACATGTATCTTCTGCTAAAGGAAAAGGTGGTCCTGGACCTAATGTTACTACGTCTCCTAAGTTTGCAGATAAATCATCTATTACTGTAACACAGTCAGTTGAACAATAACACCCTCCTCCGTTCCAGGACATAACTCCATTTGCTGCTATCCAGTTAGCATTAGCTTGTACATCAGTCATTGAATCTCCAGCACTAGCATACCCTGCAGCTATTAAATCAACTAAAGCAAGAGCCCATGAAGATGACTGCATATAAGAAGTTTGTGGCATTCCAGGTAATGGTGCGTTTGGAACAGAGCCGGCCACATAAAAGTTTATTCCAAGCATTCTAACTAACGCATTCCCAGTCGCTGCTGCACAGTTTCCATTTCCTGGAGCATAAGCAGCAGAATAAGTAAGATCATTATGTAATGTAGTGGATATACCATTAGCGAGTGTTGAATAGTAAAGATAAGCTGGGCTCGTTCCAACGGTATTACCAGGATCAATTTCTGTTTTTCCTGCACATGTATTAGAACCCGGAGCCGTAAGTGGATCGCAAGGACATAATTCATAACACCATTCATTAACATCACAACACGCTTGACAATCTGTATAAGTAGCCGTAACTACTACAACAACTGGTGGAGGTTGTACAGGACATACGATAGGAGTACAATTAATTTCATAGCATGCTCCTGGATATAAATCAATTTCTACAGTAGTAGATGGAGGAAGGCTCGTACAATAAGAAGACATATCAGTACTAGTAATAACTTGTGCTGGAGCACCTGGAACTGTATTACAAGGACATAAATTTAATTCGTAACAATTACCTACACCTCCTTCACAGGCAATACAATCAGTTAAAGCACTACCTGATACTAGATTTACTGGATTTACTAATGGTGGCGGTGGAGCTGGACATGGACTTTCCCATTCTACTTCCCAACATCTTTCTCCTGCTGCATCTCCATTATCCCATATTATTGTTCCTCCAACATAAGCCGCTAAAGCTGGGTCATCAGAATATTCTATTACATAATTACAACCAGCTAAACACGTTCCATCCATACATCCATAATTAGGATCTGGTTCACCGTAGATACCACAAGTAGCTCGTCTATCATAAATTCCTTCTGGGCCTAATAATCCTGTTGGAAAGTCAGTAGCAAATGCTTGCTGAGTTGCAAAAGGTCCCATTAATGCATCCGGATTCGGTATAAGTCCTGGACAAGCTGCAGGATTATAAATATTAGGACAGCTTCCTTGACTTTGATAACAAGGACATCCACAAAGAGAAGTACAAGTACCTCCAAAAGTTAAGAAATCATGACCATATCCAAGAGTATGTAATATCTCATGAATCCCAGTTCTTTTTATACTAAATGTATTACCTACTACAGGTTGGCCTAATAGATCAGATCTCCAATCTTCATTTACATCAAAGAGAAGAGTACCTGCATAAGGTTGAGTTTTATTGATTCCTGGATTACATGAATTTAAAGAAGCATTAAAAGCTGCTGCTAATATTCCTGATGAACAACCAGACGCGCAACCACAACCTCCGTGGAAACCCCAATCTGTTAAACCTATTCTGAAATCTCCAATACCAGTTACACCCGCACTATCAGTAAAAGAACTTCCATTACCTGGATTAGATATGGTAGAAGTTAAACTCATAGCTGCACTTTCATATCCTAGATCGGTAAAGGTTACAGTAAGATCTGCTCCATATCCACATCCAGTATTAAACATACCTTCTAGTAATATTTTACATTCAGCAAACATACTAGCTATTTCATTTTTCCAAGCTGTATGGTCTATTATATAAGTTTTCGGATAAGATAAACATGCTGGAGTTGAACCTGTTGCTCCCGCTAATTGTTCTACAGCTACTGTTGGGCCTGCACTACCTCCTACATAACCAGCAATATTACTACCTGCCTTTATAAAACTATAAGTAAAGTTTACTGATTGATTTGTTCCTGGTGCTCCTGTTGTTCCTAATGCTTGTACTGCATCTTTTATTTGAGTCCATCTTTGTGGTGTACCACTACTACATACAGGAGACCAAGATTTTCCATATGTAACCATATTTGGAGGCATCACACTAGGATCATCTACTGAACAAGAATTAGTTGCTGTTCCTCCTGTACAAGTACATTCAGTTAATTTATAACATCCAGCGGGTGGAGTTGTACATGCTGCATCTGCGCATGATAAATAAGTATTATTAACTACTGGAGCAGTTATATTTAATGGGTCGCAAGGACATGGTGCACCTAAAAATGTAGGTAATCCTGTACCTATTTGTCTACTTCCAAGATTCCAAGCTCCAAGATCTAAACCAGCGCCAAACTGCAATGCAGGAACGCCACTATCATTTGGAGATTCTATAACTAATAAACTAGTATTACCTGGTTGATTACCTGATGGATACGTCCATACACTAGGAACAGGTCCTTGATTCATAACACAATAAATCTTTCCATCTGGAGCTAATTGCATATCCCATCCTTGAGCCATATCATTTGGTATATTAGCACTACCGGCAGGCATATCAGGAAGTTCCATAAGATCAGTATCATTCATTATGAATACATTTGTATTCGCTACTCCGCCAATAAAAGAATCAATACAATTAATTCTATTTAATTCAGCTGGCGAGGCCGCATCATTTGGCCCTCCTGATATTGTAAAATATTTATCTCCGCTAGGAGAAAATTCAAAATCTCTCATCCATCTCTCAGTGTAATTGTAAACCATAGTTACTGTCGAATAGGAACCTCCTAGAAAACCATTAGCAAATGATTGACCACCTGGACCATTACCAGTTCCTGTAACCATATTTAAAGAGAATACACCTATAACGTGTTGTTTACACATACCAGGACAAGTTGAATCACATTGATTAGTTATAGTTCCATCATGAGCTAATATTCCTAATTGACGATTTTGATAATCTACTCTTAGTTTTACCTGCGCCATACTTAAAGGATCTGCAGGCCCATAATGAACCATAGCCTTTGGTAAATCAACAGCTACAAAACTAGGACCTATACCAACTAACCCATCAATTTTTCTTCCTCTAATATGTCCATTAGCATAATCTTCACAATGAGCCATTACAGGTACATCATAAACAAACCATTCTTCAGTAGATGCTTGCGTATTTGTACAACATAATCCTTCACAAGAACTTGCTTCTACTACTTCATCTATACTTGCAGTTATAACTTGCCCCTTACCATTATTTTCTCTCATATCAATTCGACATGCAAGAAGAGGTCCATCTTTTACAGTTTGGTAAAATAACCAATATTCATTATATACTCCATTTGTTTTTCCTGCAATAGGATCTGCATTAGGTACAACAATACATTGTTGAGAAGCACCATTAGCATTTTGATAAGCACCCATTCCACCACCACCTAGTAATGGTGTATTTACTGGTAATGGTATACCTCCTTGATCTGTCATAAGAGTATGAGTAGAATCATATACATATTTACCATCGCTATAAAATAACATATCTCCTTGAGCATAAGTAGTACTTAATCCTGTAACTGTATCCACAAATGTTACATTTTTTTCTACACAGTGTACAGCACTAGCTCTCCATGTATACAGTTCAATTCCTGCTTGTGAAGCTGTTCCCATATCACTCTGCCCATTAAAATTTAATTGAGCTACCCCAGTTGACCAATCCATACCTTGTTCATGTCCCCAGAACCAATATGTTCCATGGACAGGATTTAGATCGCATACATAATAACATCCAGGAGGAGAAGCTACAAAATCTACTACACTAGTACCAATAGCAGCTCCTTGAGCTCCACTTACAGTAAGAGGAGGATTCAGCGGATCGCATGGACTTAATAAAACACATGGATCAGCACATGGATTATTTACACAATCTAAACATGTAGGTATAGCTCCTGTTCCTACAGTTGAAGAATTTATAGTATTTACATCTATATCTGGAATTGTATTTACATCACAAAGAATACCTGGTGAAGCTATTTCCCAACATCCACTATGTACAACTCCGGCTATTGTTATATCTGCTTCTACTACTAATCCATTATCTGCTGCTGTAATTCCAGAAGTATCATATACTGTAACAACTACATTAGCATCACAACACCAAGTCGCTTGAACACAAGTTAGCCCGCTATTATAGCAATCATTACAATTTGGATCTGAAGTAGCTATTGATCCTGTTGGATAAACTGTTGATGTACCTCCTAAACAAGCATTCACAATAGTATAACAATCAACCTGTCCAACTCCTGCGATTACTACATGATGAGCTTGTCCTAATGCCATAGCTGCAACTATAGTTGGAGAATTAGTATAATCAACATAAATTACAGCTGGACTTGTACCACCTCCCCCAAGACAATTATCTAATCGAATATAAGTTCTACAATGAGCACAATCTACTTGTTGACCTGCTATTAGATGTAATGCTTCAGTTCCTTGTGGGCCAGTCGGATTAATTTGTACTTCTCTACAAAAACATTCAGTTCCTACCTGAACTACAGTACCAAGCATAAGTCCAATAGTCGGCATAAATGTATCATCTGTATATAATATATCAGCTGGATTATGACAATTTGGTAATTTATAATATATAGTAGGAGCTACAGCACAAGTAACACAATCTGAAAAAGGTCCGCCAGCGAGAGTCGCAGCTACTGGGGCTGGACATATCGAAGATGGATTAGTTTCCCAGCATACATCACTTGCATCTATCCATACATCAGAAGAAATGCTATATGGGTATAATGCAGCAGTAGTAGAATAAAAGAAATTAGCTGGATCAGTACAATCTGTACATAAATAACAACAATCCTCTGTACCAGGATCTGCTAAACAAGAATCACAAGCTGGAAACAATACTGTAGCAGGAGGTGTGTTATTAAGCCATTTCTGACATATATCATTATAAGCTAATCCTGAAGGATAGTCATCCCAATCTATAGATCCATTAGATGGATTATATAGCTGATGTGTGCTTATTAATGCTGCATTTTCTACAACATAAAGTTTTACTCTCCAAGATCCACCTCCTAACTGCACCTCATGAGTAATTATATAAAGAGTTGTAAGACCATTAACAAATTCTATAGCCTCAATACCACAACATTGTTCAGCAAAACCTAACGTTAATAAAGTACCTAAATCTGAAACAAGAGTATGAGCTCCTGTAGCATCATCAATAGATAGTAAATCATTAGTACCTCCTGCTCCAGTTACATCTCCTAATAACCACCAGTCTCCTGTACTAGGATCAACACTTATATCATTTCCTACTGAGACAGTAGCATTCGTTACATTGCTTACTAAAGTTATAGATCCAGGCGTACTTAAATGATCGTAAGTATTAAACTGAGCGATTCCTAATGCATTATCAGCGCCTATTATATAATTATTTACACTATAATCTGTATCTAGACACCTTGGAGTACTAAATGTATTTGTTACTAAATGCATAGGAGTCATATATCCAGGCCATGCTCCTCCCCACCATAACTCACCGTTTTGGGTGACTAAACAATTTCCATGTTTATCAAATGCAATATCTTCTAATTGTGCATTGAATGGGCCTGTAATCTCTGTTTGTATAGTACAAAGTCCAGTAGAAAGATCATCAATAGATACAATACCACTATATGGATTAGCACTAGCCATAGACATCCAAAGAAATCTATTTGAATCATTAGGAGTCTGCATAGCTGTAGCACATACTGGTGTACCCCCTGAACTTACACTATATACATTTCCAGTAACAATACCTGTACTGTTCCCAACTCCAGGAAGGATTGCTGGGCCATCCCCATTCCAACAACACGGAAGAAATGGTTTACAATAATCATCAACATTGTTTATACAATATCTACAATGGATATTCATGTAGTCTATAGTTTCTCCACAAGGACACGTAGTAGCATAATCAACCCAACTAGTAGGTGAACATGGCGTTGTACATGTATAACATCCAATAGGTGTATCTGGTGAAGAACAATCATTAGTCCATGTAAATATATCATTAGCAGCACAAACAGCATCTAGTCCAGGTATATCAGTATTTGTAGCAATTAATGGAGCTAGATTCCAATATCTTTCATGTTGTTCTGTAAATGAAATGTGAGCATCAAAAGCCCAAGGATAATTTCCAGGTAAGGTTTCTACTCCTACATTAGCAGTTCCTGCTCCCGTAGTCGTATTCATTTCATATGTTTGTTGAGCACCTGCTGCTCCTACAAATGCTAATAATTTAGGTCCTGCATAATCTGTACTCCAAGCTAACGATGTAATATTAGTAGCAAACCCTGCATTATCATTTAGCATGGTCCATACGCCTCCTGCAGTAGTAAATTTTAAAAGGCGTTTTCCTATTGCTACATACACAGAATAAACTACTCCTTCTAAATCAGATTCTATAGCCATATCAACTGGCGTCATTCCAGCAACAGCTCCTCCAAAATCTGTTGTAATATTAAAGTCTGTTAAAGCACTATAAGCACTAACAGTAGCTAATGTTCTATTAAGTTTACCTATTCCATAAATAACTGAACTTCCTGCTTTAAGAGCTAAAAACCAAGCCGCTCCACATATACTAGTTGTTGGTAGTTCTGCTCCTGCACTTGTTACAGTCTGAATTTTAGGAGTTGCAAATGCTATAAAACTAGCCCAGGTGGCTAAATCTGCATTTACTGTAACACTAACATCTGCAACTATAATATCTCTATCAACATCCCATTGACCCCATTTTAAAGCTACTCCAGTTCCATGATAAAGAAACATTTGACCAGTATATGCATCACAAGCTCCATCTATTAAATTTGTATACAGAGGAAACTGAGTTAATTCTCTAACTGATGTATATAATCCTGGTATATATTGAGCAACCCATAAAGATCTATTTGCATCAATACAATATAAAGTTCTTTCACTGCATGGTGTTATACACTTCTGATCTCCTGGAGGTTGTGTTACATCCGAACAATAATGTGCAGATGGAGCCCCATAACGAATTAAAGTACTAGGATCTATAGTACCATACATCCATACACTAGGAGCTGTTGTTGTAGGATCATTACAATCACTCATAATACAATGTTGTATAGTTCCTGAACTTCCAATTTCTCCATATATTTCAGGATAATTTGCACTCCATGCAAGATCATTAGGTCCATAACTTGCAGTTCTTTGCATGACTTCAGGAGTATGGATATAAATTTCCCCTGTATTTTGAGGATCTGCCCACATACCTCCAATAATTCTTCCAGCTGCAGTAGGTCCTCCCCATATTTTATTATTAGCATTATCATGAACAGATAAGCTTCCAAAAGCACCAGTAGTATTAGTTAGGCCAATTTCATACCAATTTATATCCAGATCTCCGCCTGGAACAGTTATATTAAAATTAGGTACATATAAAATCCCACTACCCCCATCAGATGTATGAGACCATTCTAACCATTTTGCAATATACCTTGAAGGTTCACCTGCAGGCGCAGGAAAAGTCAAAGGTCCTTTATCTATCATGGATGTATTAAAGGTACTACTATTACTTAATGCTAAACCAACTGGATCTAGTGTTAGAATATTAACCGTTGCTATAGATACATCTTGGCCTATACCAGGACCTCCTACATCAGGAACATAAATAGTAGCAATTTTATTACTTGCATCAGAAGCTTCAACACGAGTACATCTAACTATTCCATTTCTACCTCCATCATTACCGGGAGTTGCAGTTCCTATTTGTTGTAGAATTCCATCTGTAGAAACATTAGATAGTAGAGGACATCCAGGAGCGGTACCCGCAGGTCCACTAATCGCAGCAATTTTATGTAAAGCCCACTCATCATTAACTCCACCTGCACCCCAAGGTTTACTTATCATAACTACTCCAGTAACTTCATCATCCACAACATAACAACAAGATGTCATTCTTCCACAGACTCCATCTTCAGTACCTTTTAATGTTCCAGCGGCTCCATTTGTATTTAATCCATCAGCTCCTAATGATGCATATCCTGTAAAGGTTCCTAATCCACTATTACCATTCATATCAATGACACCTACCTTGATACCATAATCTAAACTATTAAAGAAACACCAAAAGTAAGTACCTAATTTATTTGCAGCAAAACCAGCACCGCTTAACAAGACATCTGGAACTCTTACAAAAAGAACACCTTGAGGAGCTGCTCGATGAGCCCCTGTTGAATTAATAGCCCAACCATTCATAGTAGCACCAGTCGAATCATAGATAGTAAAACCATCTGAATAGAACATCACATCACCAGCAGTCCATGCTACATTCGCTCCTCCTGGATCTGTAACCATAGCGACATTAGCTGTAATTGTACAACTTGAAGCTGGAGCATTTAGACTAGCTGCTGTAACTGCATTAGTTGGAGGAACTCCGACAGAAGTATTTATTGAAAGACGGTCTCCCGTATTCGTTACTTTATAATTATCGTAATAGTTTGCCATTATAATTCTTGTTTTCTAAAACATTCTAATTCTATCCAGTGTTCACTTTCATGAAATCCAGCACCTGTAGGGTTTGGATCTGCAATGCTAATATAATACTTTCCTCGTCCGTTTTGATTAACTCCTGGACCACCTCCCATAAATTTTACAATATCTCCATAACTATAGGTTATTGCTGAATCCCATATTAAATCTCCTCTAGCTTGCCATGCTTCTTTAACATGTCCACAAATACTCCATCCTGCAGGTCCTATTCCATTTATACCTGAAAAACAAGGTGTTGCAAATCCTGTAGCAGAATAACATATTCCTGCTGGAGGAATAATATCAGTTAGTCCTTGCCATCTCATATAAATATATTCTCCAGGATTACCTAAAGCTCGTGGTATAACTTTTACTACATCTCCATATGTATAAGTAGTTGTTATATCCCAGTATTTACTTCCATCTGAAATCCATTCTTCATGGCAATTACATGGAAGAGGACTATAACATTCTATTATTTCAATATAAGCTCCTAGTAATTTTAAATTACATAATTCGTCTTTACACTCTTTTCCAAAACGTTGTTTATCAACTAGTTCTGCTGCTTTTGTAGCAAAACAACACTTAAGTTTATTAAGCCTATAAATTAAATCCTCATGTGTTATTAAATCTAATGCCATTATTGTTTCATAATAAATGCTAATGTATAATATTTTGGTATTACTGTAAATGCAGTTCCTTGAGGTGCACTTAATGCTGGTTGTCCATCTCCTGAATTTCCTCCTAAAGTAGTAACTATTGCATGAGTATGAGCTCCTTCATCTGAACCACTTGAAGGCCACGGAAGACTATTTCCTGTAAACATCGTTGCATTATTACCTACAGGTTGATCATTACCTGTAGTTCTATAACATGAATTACCTTGAGATCCTCCATTTCCTCCAGAATTAGTAATAAGGGTATGTCTATGAATTCCATCTGGTAGAGGTATACTGCTTGTAGCGAAATATCCTCCAACATCATGGGTATGGGCTGGTATATTTGTTTGTGTTAAAGAAACTGAATTTGATCCTCCTGTTCCATTGATACCATTAAATGGTGCATGCGCTGGATCAGGTCCATATGAACCAATAAATCTTCCTCTTAAATCTGGAGTCCCATTTGTACCATCACATAAAACCCAATTTAATGGGAGATTAGCAACAGCTCCAGACCACATTACGATAATACCAGAAGGAACTGTACTACCCTGTGAGACAATACTATCTATTACATTTCCTGCATTAATAGTTTGACTACAAGGAATTGGAGCTGGTCCTGTTGTAACAATTACATCTCCTGTATTATTTCCATCTGTTCCATCAGAAATATATATATCGAGTAAACTACAACCATCTGTACCATCTACTCCATTATTACATGGGTTACATGGTGTACCGGGAGGTCCCATTGGACCAGGAGGTCCTTGAGGTCCTACATCTCCTACAGGAATATCACAACTATTTGCTTCTGCACACGTGTTGCAGTCGCACGAACACATCTGTGGATTAATGCACCCGTTCATACAATTATTACATGCCATTATTTACTCTTTTTTTAAGACGCACATGATGCACATGTACCCCTATAATTACATAACTTATTTACTTGGTTTGCCATCTTTGCAGCTTTTGTTAAACTACCGCAAGTATAGGCATACCACATAGCCTTGTAAAGAGTATAAGCTTCTAAAGCATTACTTTTATCTTCTCCGCATGGACATCCATCACACATGTCTAAATTTGCAAGCATTTTATGCACACAACATTTAATAACACTAGCCATTAATCCATATTTTCTTTTTGAAATTAAGAATCCTGTATTAGATCCATCATTAAGAAGTATTCTATATTCGAATTCATAAACTCCTTGGAGCATTATTTCTCCCGCAGTTCCTCCTAATAGCCCCATATGAATATGAAAGATTCCATTAGAATCATTCGGAAGATCTGGTTGCAGAACACTCATAGGTAAAGTAATTGTAGTCCCGTTAGGTATCGTAATAAGTAATTCAACATCTAAAACATCTGTTAAATCATAATTTGGTACACCCCATCCGCCTGAATTATTCAGAGCAGAATATGCACCGGTTGTTTCTTGAAAAAGAATACTTTGATTATCACACGCCTCCGTAACTTTGAAGTTTACATCTGTTATTCCAGCCATTTATATTTTTTTAAATACATAGATATAGAAGGGATTTCTCCCTCCTATATTATGTATAATTAATACTATCTTTTATACTACATAAAAGACTGTCACATCGATGTCACCTGCAGTATATGTTCCAGTAGTAGTAATTGAAATTACTCCACCGTCATTTGCTGCTGCAATTACTAAAGGTGCAACTGGTGATTCAAAGTTTTGCTTTAAAAGTGCATTCATATCAGCTGTTGTTATAGCTGCTGATACTGCTGCTCCTGAAGCTGCTGGACCCATTTTAATAGTTACATTCGTACCACCCGCCATGATGACGTTTGCTTTTGTAGCGCTTCCTAAAATAGTTGCGCCAGCAGGAATCATTACAGTTGAGTCATAATCTCCAGCTACTGTATCTGAAAATACAAAGTTTGCTGTAGCTGCCTCTACTGATCTGTTGATCCCTTTTCCTGTTATTGTTGGTGCTGCCATTATTTATAATTTTTTAAGTTAAACATTTAATTTATTTACAGTACTACTGCTGCGAAGTTACCAGGACAAGAATTCATCCAAGGATTAATTTCTCCCTCGAAAGCTAGTTGTTGTCCTGCACCACCATTTTCCATCGCTATGATAGTCATTTCTGGACTATAACCGTCTTTATTAAGATTACCTGTAGCATGTCTGTCTGAATGCATAACTGTATATACATCATAATCGTCACCACAAACTGCATATAGTGGATAATTTGGTACTGGGAATTTCATAAGATTCGTTACCCCATCATATCCTAATGCTGCTCTTTCTAAATCTGATACATGTTCGTAAGTACCTGATCCGTATATTGGAGTTGTACTACCACCAGCTCCAGAAGAAACTGCTAATGATGTAGAACCACCATCGTTGAAACCACCTTCTAAAGCAATTTTCCATGTTACTTGCTCATAAGCGTTAAGTCCACTGTATGTACCTGCTGCACAACTAGATATAGCTTTCGCTGTGATAGTTACACCCCAGTTAGCTCCTACACCTACTGCTGCTGTTGCAGTTACTAAACCGCCAGCTACATCATCATTAGTTATTGCAGTTGCCAATGCTTGTGCAATTTCTTGTTGAGTTGCTGTACCGTCAGAAGTATAATACCAACGTCTAACTAATTGTCTTTCAGATCCAATAGTTTTATTGTATGTAAAAATTAAAGATAATACATACTCTGTTGAGTTTACTAAATTAATAGAACCTGCTCCACCACCTATCGCTCCAACAACAGATACTTGTTGTACAGCTGCTTGGTATGAAGTTCCATTCCATTTTTCTACGTTTGCTCCCTGTATTTTTGCAGAGAATCTTGGTGCTGCTGAAGTACCTTGTACTACGTAGCAGTAATCGCTATTTGCTAGCGTTTCACCTGCAGCCATTAAAGTCATATCTGACTTTACAACTGCTACCTCACCGTCTGCTAAATTAGCTACAGATGTAGCTGCTCTTGCTATGTTTTTTCCGATAAGGATTTTGTAATTTTCTTGTCTTGCCATTACGTTTTGTTTTTAAAATTATTACTAAATTAATTATTCTGCTGTCATTTCCGCCATGATATGAGATTGGAATCTTGGACTAGCTATATTCTCTAATGCTAATGTTACTGCTCCTGCAACGATCTCCTCGTGAGTATGATCTGCAAGTTCACAGTTAACTAGCGGTGCAAAGGTTATATCTAATCTTACTGGTTCCTTCAAATATCGAAGAAAATAACTATTTATTGTAAAACTCCCATCAGTTAATAATTCAGCAAAGGTTGAATGCATCAATCTTAATACCACTCCTTGCGAAGGTTTATTAAATGGATCATCAATTACCTTATTATAATCATCATGTTGTAACGCGTAGACGCCTGTTCTCTCATCTGTCCAACTGCCATTGCAGTCTTCATAACGAATTTCACATTCTTCGTTAATGGCGAACCAATATATGTCCGGACCTCCCATTGTCCCATCTGGTAAATCAAATAAAATACCATTAGGTTTTGTAGGAGTTTGTATCACAGATGGTAAAAGAGTCACCTCAGTTACAATAGTTCTTAAATCGTCAGTACGTTTTTGAGTTTCCTCAAATGTTTCGTTCTTCGGATCATGGGTATAACGTTGTTTTACAAAACGATCCTGTGACCTATTAAGCCACAAATCGATTTCTTCAGGTTCAAAATTGGGGTAGTTAAGACTATCAGTCTTATCTAACCCCACTTTGAATTGTATATGCATTTCAGCTATTGTCATTATTTTTTAGTTGCTTTAAGCTTCTGTTTTAATGATAAAACAATATCCTGATTTTTTGGATCCTTTAAGTATAATAATGTAGCTTCTAAATCGTGACCTATAGCACTATCGCCAAACATATAATGTCCACCTCTAATACGTAGTCCGTTTATCCCTACAAGATCATTTATAAATACTCTAAGTTTAAAATCTGTAAGATTCATAGTATTATTAAATTCAGCTGGATCTTTTTCTATAATGTCAGCAAGTGTATTTTCAATTAATGTATCTGAAGCATTTGATGCTTTTTTACCCATTAATTTTAATACATTACGCATTTCAGAAGAAGTCATTGAATTGAATGCTTTATATGCAGATCTTCTTTCTTTTACTTTTAGATTATCTTTCTTAGCGTCTTGTTCAGCATCATATAATACATATTCTGCTTTAGGCCAATCTGTCAAATCATTAACTGAATTAGCTACACGATTACTTGCCATCAAGATCTTATAATCAATATAATCTCTTGGTTGGTTTAATTTTAAGGTTTTATCCTTATCATTTAAAATAACTGTATAGTCTCTCCAGTACTCAGAGTATTTCCCCAAGGTTCCAGGCTTCATTTGCAAATCCTTTTCAAGTTCCTTCTCTTCCTTTTCTGTAAGGCCAGTAGCATAGCCCCCTCGACCGAGAGAGGCTATGACTGTATCTTTACATTTTGGGAATCGATGAAAGCCTGACCAGGATTGTCTTTCGATAGCCTTTAAAATTACTTTTCCTTCTAGTTTACTTGCCATGTTAAAATTTTAATATTATTACTATTAACTATTTGATGCTGCTTTAGTACAAATTAACTCGCCACATGCCATTGGGTTTTTAATCATAACACCACATTCTGTTAACATATGAACTGAATAACCATCAAGGTTATCAGATCTCATTGTATTAACAGATTTAGCTGTATTTCCAAAAGGATCTACTGAACCAGCAGTATGCCACATCATATCCTTAGAGTCTTTTTTATGGATTGATTGGATGTTTGATTCTCCACCAGCCATACCAAAGTCAAGGAATGTAAATCTGTAAGACTCTAATGGTCTTCCAGTATCTGCATGTAGTTGTCTGTTGATTACCGTGTTGTCATATAATGGTAAATGTTTAAGAGTTATTCTTGTACCATTTAATCCTAGGTAAGTTTTGAACTGTCCACCTAAAGATAAATTTTGCCCGCTACCAGTAATAAATGTAGAATCTACAAGAGTCCAGTTTGAAGCTGCTGTTTTCATAGCTTTGTCAAATTCTGCGAATCCGTACTCACCTGTAAACGCAACAAACTCTCTTGAAGACTCAGGCATTACATTATAAGAAAGATCAATTAAGAAATCTCTAATAATACCTTCTGATAAATCAGAATAGTAACGTCTGTTAGCTGGAGCAATTTGCTCTCTAATTCCAGCACCTTCGTAAACTGGAAGACCATTATCACCTAACATATCTGTAACCCCATTGGAATTAGCAGAGAATGTAGAGTACCAATATGATCTTTCAATTTCTCTGTACCACTGAGCCATTGCTTCCCATTCAGCATATCTTGTCCACACTGTGGTTTTCTTGCTTGGGTTAGCTGGGTCAGCTAATTGAATAACAAGAGCATCAGTTGCTGCTGATCTTGTTACTGTATACGACTTTCTTAAAGTCGATAAATGATTTCTCATTTTAAATGGAGCACTAAATGTAGTGTTACCACCAGTTGAGAATTCAGGAACTGTAGTATACTCTTTCGAGAATTCACTACCTGAATCAATCAATGTAGGATCCATAAATTTAGTTGGATCTGGACTCGTTAATTTTAACGTGTAAATCCAATCCGATCCATCAAAATATGGATCTTCCATAACTCGTACTCTATAAGCACGATCATCCGCAACCAATACTTCTTGGTTAGCGAACCATTTTTCTCCGAACTTAACTCGGAAGGTTGTTCTG
>Ga0098054_1000860_pt1 | contig 16559 bp, 8 predicted proteins | sample 16_taG_FD_75048 | JGI IMG/M metagenome (GOLD analysis project Ga0098054, IMG submission 75048) | Marine viral communities from the Subarctic Pacific Ocean - 16_ETSP_OMZ_AT15313 metaG | ecosystem: Environmental > Aquatic > Marine > Oceanic | place: Pacific Ocean | collected 2015-01-18
GCAGCAGGTGGAGAAACATTATTAGACTTGTATGAAGACGGAACTCAAGATTATGTAAAACTTGGAGATGGTGGAGATGTAGATATAAACTTAAATGATGATATGTTCGTTGAAGGTTCATCAGGAAATGTCGGTATTGGCAACACATCACCAAGTGCAAGTATTAAGTTAGATGTCACGGGTGATGTGATGGTTGGAAGTATTAACAACCCTACATTAGAAATTAGAAATACATTATCATCTGCCGGAAGTGGACCATCTTTAATATTTGGACATAGTCAAGCAGGAATTTCTCCAGTCGCTAAAATTGTTTCATATTTAACAAATGGTAGTGAAGCTGGAAGAGCCGGTCATTTAGATTTTTATACATCTACTGGTGGTACATTGACTCAAAGAATGAGAATAAATTCATCAGGAAATGTTGGAATTGGCACCTCATCACCAAGTCATACTTTAGATGTAGTAGGTAATGCTGAAATATCTGCTACTTTACAAATGGGTAGTTCAGCAGGTCAAAGTGGTGCAAAAATAAGTGCAATTAAGAGTGGAAACTCTTATGAGTTTGGGCATGTAAATTCAGCTGGATATAGAAGTAATCTTGGAGCTAATTTAAATAATGGTTATCCATTTTTAGCTTTTTATGCAGAATCTTCAGAAAACACAAGCAATCAATATACTACAAGAGGTATTAAAGGTCTTGTATTAACAGCTGACACTTCAAATAATTTTACAATAAATCAAGTAACCAATACAAGTGCTGCTAATCAAGACTTAACTGAAAGAATGAGAATAGACTCATCAGGTAATGTCGGAATCGGCACAAATTCACCCGATACCTTATTACACTTGAACGAAGATGATAATGTAGTTGCTTTTAAAGTAACTGGTGGTAATGGTGGTAATAAAATAGCATCATTCATTAGAGATATTGGAGTAGCATCACCTTATGCCGAAACATATATTCACGCAGGAAGCGGTGACCCACAAATTACATTTAGAGATGTCGGTAATACAACTTACTCGATAGGATTAGACGATAGTGCTAATGCTTTTAAAATTTCAGAACATACTGGAGTAGGAACTAATGATAGAATTGTAGTTAATGATAGTGGAACAGTGTATATACCAAGTTCGGTTAGGGCAAATGGACTTGGACTCGGTATCGGAGATACTGCTCCACAAAATACACTTCACGTCGATGCAACCACATCATCAAATGTTGTAGCAAGATTTAATACTGATAACACATTTACATTTGTTGATTTATACAACGATGATACCAATAGAGTTCAAATTGGTAACGCAGATGATGGTGATTTTATTATTAGAACTAATGATGTAGAAAGATTTAGAGTTGATAAAACCACAGGAAGAGTAGGAATTGGCACCACATCACCTGGAGAATTGCTACACGTAGATGGTAGTATAGAATTTGCTGGTAGAAAATATAATAGAGGTACTGTGAGTGTAGCTGGAGCTGGTAGTGGAAATGGACAAGCCATAACTTTAAGTACAGAATTAGGAACAACTTTACACGTTAATTATCAATACAAAATTACTTTAAATACAATAGGAACTGGTACTGACACTGGAGCAGTATATATTTTAACTTATGACCAAGATGGTGGAGCTTGGGATTTACACCTTGTATCAAGAAATGGTAGTAGTTCTAATCATCCACTTGCAATAGTAGATGGTAGTAATTTAAAAGCATATCATAATCATTCAGGTACATATAATATTTTATATTTTGTAGAACTTTGGGATATGTCAGCAGACGATGGAACATTGCATGGTTGGGGAGCTGATTATCAATGGACAAGAGATGTAGATACTTTATCATATAGTGCTGGAGATGTGAATATAGACTCAGGTACTTTTTATGTAGATGTTTCTGCTAATAGAGTGGGATTACTTGATACGTCACCCGATGCTACTTTACAAATAGGAAGTGGAACTGATGGTAAATTATTCCATACAGATGGACTTTATAATGATGTAACCTTTAATGGTGGTTCAGGTGGAACAAATGGTGTATGGGAATTTGTTAATAGTGGAACTTGGGGTCAAACAAGAATGTATGTCCAAGATGCTAACAATGTTGCAGGAAGATTAACTTTTGATTTTAGAGGTAATGCAGGTTCTAATAAAATTTTAGCAGGAGATTCAACTGGAAAGGTTGGAATTGGTACACTCACACCTGGAGAAAAGCTAACAATAAAAGCAGGTGGAACCACATCACAAGAAGTTATCAAAATTAGAAATAGTAGTAATACAGAAGTTTTAAGTCTTGGTTTAGATAGTGGTGGAGATGGATATTTAAACTTTAATACTTCACCAGGAATAATCAATACTAATGCTGGAGATTTAAAATTAGACCCAGCAGGAGATGTTGTCGTAGATGGAGCAAGTCTATATTTACCAGTTGCTGAAAAATTATATTTTGGTGGTGGTAATCACACTTACATCGGAGAAGATGCTGATGATAGATTAAGATTCTTTGTCGGTGGTGATGAGTTTATGAGATTCACTCAACAAGACTCAGGTGGAGAAATATTTAGTATTTATCAAGATGTCTATCTTCCAGATGATAAAAAAATACACTTTGGTGGTGGAAATGATTTAGATATATATCATTTTAATGCAGCTGGAGACTCAAGAATTAATGTAACTAATAATCCTTTATTAATTACATACAATGGTGTAGATAGATTTAGATTAGCTTCAGGTGATTTAGTTATTAATGAAGGTGGTGGAGATTACAACTTTAGAGTAGAGGGAGATACCGATACTAACTTATTTGTTGTAGATGCTGGAACAGATAAAGTCGGTATAGGAATTGGTACGCCAAGTGCTAAGCTTGATGTAAAAAGCCAAATAAATGTTACTAATTCAAGTAATGCTAGTATGGTAGGATTAAAAGGAACTAATTTTGGTTATTCTACATCTTATAAAGCATTACAAATTGGAAATACAAGCAGTACTTTTACTATATCTTTAGGTTACGACCCAAGCACAAATACAAGTGCAAGTTTTACTGGAGATGGTAGAGAGATATTATTTAGAAATGGTGTAGAATTTACAACACCTAATGCTGCTAACAATGGTTTTCATAATGATATATTAGTATTGAAAGATGGAAATGTCGGAATCGGTACCGCTTCGCCCGGAGGTAAGCTTGACATTAAAGGTAGTGCAAGTGCTAATAATTTAACCATTAGTGCTGATATGCACACAGTAGGTGGTGGACACTTATCTAATTATCAAACTTTATTATTCAAAAATACTGTAAATGGTACTGGGTTAGCTGCAATTAGACACTATGCAAATTCACATAATGATTCTGCAAGTCAATTAAGATTTTTAACTTCTAACACATCAGGAACATTAGCAAATCAAATGACTATTGATGATACTGGATTTGTCGGAATCGGAACTACATCGCCACAAAAAAAGTTGCACGTTTCTACTGGAGATACAGGTATAGCAGCAAGATTTGAAAACACTACTTCTAATGGTACTGTTATGGAATTATTAGCAAGTGGAGATAGTACTACAATGTATTTTCAAACAGACCATATTTATAGTTCTAGTAATTTACATTTAGGTTCTGGTACTTTATCAAATGTATACAGAGCAAATTCTCATATATTTCAAGTTGGAAGTGGAAATACTACAAACATAACTTTAAACTCTAATCAGTTGTTATTTGCACAACCAACAAGAATCCAATTTGCTAACGACCAAAGAATATTTGACGATGGTGGTGGTGGATTAAAAGTAGGTTCACAATATAACCAATTAACTTTATTTGGTGGTACTAATACTGGAGAAATAAGATTTTTTGCTGGTGGTAGAAATGGAACAGAAAAAGTAAGATTTGATGCAAATGGTAATGGACATTTCGTACAGGATGTAGTTGCATATTCATCTACTCCATCAGATATAAGATTAAAAAAGAATTTTACAAAGATTGATAATGGATTAGATATTATAAGCAAATTAGATGGTCAAACATTTAATTGGAAAAAGGGTGGGGATAGATTAAGTGCAGGATTTAAAGCACAGGAAGTAGAAAAAGTATTACCACATTTAGTTAATGAAAAGAAACTTCCATTACATTCAGATGACGATAAAGATTATAAAGTATTAAGGTATGAAGAACTTATACCTTATTTAGTAGAATCAATAAAAGAATTAAAAATTGTTGTTGAAACACAACAAAAAGAAATTAAAGACTTAAAGAATAAATTATAATATTGTTATATTTATTAATGTATACAAATAGACTATTAATAGGAGAATTTTAATGGCTCAAGAACCAATATGGCCAGGAAGTGGTTCGAGTGTTTATGGTAAAACACCATTCGGACTATACGACAGCGATACAGAATTTCAAAATGAAGCACCACAAGTAGCGACTTGGTGTGCAAAAAGACTTGGATATCCAATCATAGATATTGAACTTCAAGACCAACAATTTTACGCTTGTTTAGAAGAAAGTATTTCCGAATACTCAGCACAAGTCAATCAATTCAACATTCGTGATAACTTATTACACTTAAGAGGTCAATCAACCAGTTCAAACTTTACTCACAAACGAGTTAAATCAGGTCTTTCTGAAAATGTATTTATAGCAGAAGATTATGGTTCAGAAGCCGGAGTCGGAGGAACCGTAGAATATAAAAGAACTTCAATTGCAGTTGATTCGGGTAGTCAAACTTATGACTTGAATGAATTAATAGCTGACACGGAACAATGTGCTATAGAAGTTAAACGAGTTCATTATGAAGCAAGACCGGCAGTATCGAGATACTTTGACCCATATGCTATGACAGGAATGGGAACATACAATATGTTAGATGGTTTTGGTTTTGGAAATCAATCACCGGCAATTACATTTGTAATGCAACCAATATATGCAGATTTATTGAGAGTTCAAGCAATCGAGTTCAATGACCAGATTAGAAAGTCAGCTTACTCTTTTGATATTCAAAATAATAATTTAAGAATATTTCCAGTTCCAACATCTTCAGGTTCAGTTTGGATTGATTATATAAAAACAGACGATAGAGACAATCCAGTAAAAACTCGTTATAGTGGTTCATTAGGAGTAGTTTCAGATTACTCAAATGCTAGTTATGATTTTATGACTTATTCAAACATCAATGATGTGGGTAAACAATGGATTAGAAAATATGCATTAGCACTATCAAAAGAGTTATTAGGAATTATTCGTTCCAAGTATGGTAGTATTCCAATTCCAAACGCAGAAGTTTCACTTGACGGAGATACATTAAGAGCTGAAGCAACTGCAGAAAAAGAACAATTAATAGAACAACTAAGAGAAAATTTAGAACAAACAAGTCGTAAGGCGTTGTTAGAAGCTCAAAAAGAAGAGCAAGACTCTCAACAAGAAACTTTGAAAAAAGTACCTTACCCAATTTACGTAGGATAAATCAATGCCACAAAGATATTATGGAGCAAAAGATTTGGCAACCATAGAAAAGTTCAACAAAGAACTTTTAGGTGAACCAAATAAAGACGATTGCGGGATAATCGACCAGTTTGTAATTCTTTACAGAACTTCAGTATATGATACAGAAACAAATATGTATGGTGAAGCTTCACAAGGTAAAACTTACAAACAAGGTATAAAACTTCCGTGTATTGTTAATGCTGAGGACTTTGATTTTAACTATGACGACTTCGGTGCAGATAACAGACAAAATGTATCATTTGCATTTCAACGAGCATACTTAGTAGAATCGGATATACGACCAGACATCGGTGATATATTGAAATGGAACGAAGGTTATTTTGAAATTAAAAACTATAACGAAAACCAATTAGTAGGTGGGGACCCAACAAAATCTCATTCAATAGTGGTACAGGCTCATTTAACAAGAATGCCAACCACAAACTTAGAAGAATATAGAGGTTTCTAATGGTAAGAGGTAAACCGGTTCCAAGAAACGAAAAATTATCTTTCAATCGTGCAGAAAAAATAAGTCGTAATTCACCTGCAGTAAAAGATGATGTAAAAAATTTATCAATTGGTTTGATGGATATGGATAGTGCTATTATGTACTATTTCAATAATGTGATTAAACCAAAAGTAGAAGTAAATGAAGAAGTAGTTGATGTCCCGTGTATTTATGGTTCAAATGAAAAATGGAATCAAATATCTAAACAAGGATATTTAAGAGATAAAAAAAGACAGATTATAGTTCCTTTGATTGTTTTTCAAAGAACATCTATGGAAAAAAATACAAATATGTCTATTGACAAGTTAGATGCAAATAATCCTAATTTGTTTTACTCTTTTGAAAGAAAAAATACAAATCACAATAGATTTGATAAGTTTGATATTTTACAAGGAACTAAACCAGGAAAAGAGTTTTACAATGTTGTTATGCCAGATTATGTTAAACTTACATATGAATTTACAGTATGGACTTCTTACATTGACCAAATGAATAAAATTATAGAAAAGGTTAATTATTCAGACGGAGCATACTGGGGTGAACCAGGTAAGATGAAATTTAAAAGTGAAATTAATACTTTTGAAGATTCTACTGAATTAGATAATGAAAAAATTATTAAAACAAAATTTAGTGTTGTGTTGAATGGTTATATATTACCAGAACACTTTAACAATAAAACTACAACACAAAAGTATTACACACCAAAAAAAATTATTATCAGAGAACAAACTGATAAAAAGTTAGAGGATATAATTAATAAATAATATTATGGCAAGAAGTAAACCAATACCAAGAAGTCAGAGAAAAATATTCAATCGTGGAGAAAAGATTAGTCGTAATCCAGTGGGTGTTAAAGACGATGTAAAGAATTTATCCGTAGGTATTATGGATATGGATTCAGCAGTTATGTATTACTTCAACGAAGTAATTAAACCCGATGTAGAAGTAAATGAGGAAAAAGTTAAAGTTCCTTGTATTTATGCTTCACCAGAAAGATGGACCCAAGTTTCTAAACAAGGATATTTACGAGACAAAAAAAGACAAATTATTGTTCCGTTGATTGCTTTCAAAAGAACAAGTATGAGTCGTAATGATAATTTTTCAGTAGATAAATTAGATGCTAATGACCCAAAATTATTTTATTCTTTTCAGAAAAAATATTCACAACAAAATCGTTTTGATAAATTCTCAGTTCAACAAAACCTAACACCAGGTAGGGAGTATTATAATGTTGCAATACCAGATTATGTAACTTTAACATATGAGTTTATCATTTGGACATCTTATATTGAACAAATGAATCGTATTGTTGAAAAGATAAATTACTCTGATGGTTCTTATTGGGGTGAACCTGGTAAAATGAAGTTCAGAACTTCAATTGATAGTTTTTCAAACGCTACTGAAGTTGAGGGTGAAAGATTAATCAAGACAAACTTTACAATGACTTTAAATGGTTATATTTTACCAGAGTCATATAACAACTATAACACTACTCAAAAATACTTATCACCTAAAAAATTGATTGTTAGAGAAAGTACAGATACTACATTAGTAGACGATACTGGCAAAAGAGTAGGATTGAGTTCTAATGCAGCAGAATTTGGTGAAGAAACAAAAGATATATTTTCAATCAACATTTCAAATGGATTGTTGTTTGAACAAGGAACTGGTGTAACCTTATCTAACAATGGATTTTCTTTTGATGGTTCTGACAATCTAACACAAGAATTTTCAATTGGACAATCAGTCGGAACATCTGACAATGTTCAATTCAACACATTAACTGCAAACTCAGTTCAAATAGGAACAGGAACTACTGTAATTGCAGATGGAAGTATTAGTTCATCAGACGGAACAATAGAAATAACAGGTTCTACCGCAATAACCGGTAGTATGACTGTAGTTGGAGATTTAACCGTTACTGGTAGTTTAGTTTCACAGGTATTCGTAACTGAGATAACTACTCAATCAATAGACTTTTCACAAGGTTCAAATGAATTTGGTGATACCTTAGATGATAGTCACGAGTTTACAGGTTCAGTTGATATCACGGGTTCATTCAGTTTGAATGGATATGAAGTAAATGGAATTTCAAATGACCCTGCATTAACTGATGCCAGTCAAACTAATTTAGTTACGGAATACGCATTAGCTAATTTTAGTATTAGTGGAATATCAACAAACGAAACAGACTATTTAAGAAAGAATTTTTACAAAAAATCAAATACTATTATCAGTACGAATACCGCAAGTTTTAGTGCAGTGACAGCTTCTGCTCCAGGTGATTTAACATCAACAAGTGAAAATGATTTTGTATTCTTTATCAATGGACAATATATGGAACACGACGCAGTATCTATTGAACAATCAGATGGTGGTACATTTTTACTAAAAGTAAACACAGACTCTATTGGTTATGATTTAGAAAGTGATGACGAGATATTAGCAATTGGTAAATTTGATTCATAGGAGTAATTAAATGGCACTTACGTTTAAAACAAAAAAACCAATTACTTTAAAGTCAGGTACAGGTGTATCTTTATCCGTAGATGGAAAGGGATTCACAGAAAAAGATTTTGACGGAACCGATAAATCTAATGTTCGTATTTCTATCGGTCAAGATGTATCAACAAATGCTGGTGTTCAATTTAATCAAGTAGTTCTCGGTAGTGATAGTTTAACCGTAGGAACAGGTTCAGACGCATTAGTTTTCAGTGATGGTAAAATAGTTGGTGATTTACAATTTAAAGATAATGTAAAAGTAACTAATGATTTTCAATCAATAGGTAATTTAACCTACACTGGTACTCAAACAGCTACTTCTTTTACATCAAGTATTACTAATGTAACACAATCAAACAATACTGGTTCTAATGTATTTGGTTCAGATTTAAGTTCACATAAACATTTTTTAACAGGTAGTTTAGATATTTCCGGTTCTTATAATTTAAATCAATATAGACCATTGGTTAAAGATATTTCAAATGATGCTTCTTTATCTGATAAAAGTCAAAATGATATCATAACCGAGTACGCTGCATATACATATTTTTCAAACAACTCACCAGTTAAGTCTTATTTAAGAAAATCATTTGTTCATACGGGTAGTTTTGTCAATAGTTCTACCTCAAGATTTAGTGCAGTTACAGCATCAGCACCATCGGTTCTTTCTTCTACAACTGAAGATGATTTTATGTTTTTTATAAATGGTATGTTAGTGGAGAATGACGCACTTACTATACAACAAATTTCAACAAACTTAGAACTATCATTAGATACCAATTCACTTGGATATGAATTATCGTCACAAGATGAGATAATTGCGTTTGGTAAATTTAATAGTTAGATATTTATAAATAGAGAAATATTATGGCAAATTTAAAATCAAAACAATTAGCAAACTTATTAACATTTTCAACAGCTAGTATAGATGTTGTAAGTGGTTCATTAATACCGGATGCTGCGAACTTATACAATATTGGTAGTGCTACGGTTCCGTATTTAAGTGGTTCCTTTTCAAATCTAAATGTTTCAAATGGGGGTGAAGTTCAGGTAACAAACCTTTTCGTAACAGATATAAGTAGATTTACAGGTTCAATCGTATTGAATGAACAAACCACAACACCAACTGCACAACAGGGTGGATTGATGTATAGTGGTAGTAATTTTTACTTAGGTTTTGATTCATAAAACTTTTTGAATTAATATTTATAATTAGTAATAATAAATTTACTACAAAGAATTAAAACGAGATAATCTTAGGAGAAACATAATGGCGAGTTGGAAGAAAGTAATTGTTAGTGGTTCCGACGCTGAACTAAATGGGTTGACTTTAAGTGGTGACTTAACCGTAGAAGGTGGAGACATTACTTTAGGTGCAACCAGTATTTTTTCAGGTGGAGACACAACATCACTAAACAACATTGATGCCCTTGACGCAACAACAGAAGCAACTATTGAAGCTGCATTAGATACATTATCAAATGTAACTACCGTAGGAACATTAAATGCGGGTGCTATTTCAAGTGGTTTTGGAAATATTGATAACGGAACATCTACTTTAAACACAGGTAATGCGACCGTAGATAATTTAACAAACGCATCTGCAGTAGCAGATTCACACATTACAGGTTCTTTCACTGGTTCATTCAGTGGAGACGGAAGTAATCTAACAGGTGTTGCACAAGATATTGAATTATTAAATGCGTATGGTGCAGGAACACTACATCAAACACAAGACAAATTTTTAGTATCGGACAACGGAACAGAGAAATCAATTACATTTAGTAATTTAGAAGATAGTGTTTTTGCTAATGTTAGTGGAGATGCTACAATCGCAGCTGGAGGTGCTTTAACAATAGCAAATGGTTCAGTTGAAAACGATATGTTGGCCGGTTCAATCGCTAATGGGAAATTAGCAAATGATGGAATTACCATTGCAGGTGTAGACACATCATTAGGTGGTACAATCACAGCAGCAACAATTGGTGATGCAATTGGTGCTTTATCAGCATCAGTAAATGTTGACCACGATGCTACTACAAACTTCGTAGCAAACGAACACATTGACCACACATCAGTAAGTGTAATTGCTGGAACAGGATTAACTGGTGGTGGAACAATTGCAGCAAACAGAACTTTAAATGTAGTTGGTGGAACAGGTGTTACAGCAAACGCAAATGATATATCTATTGGACAAGATGTTGCAACAAACGCAAATGTTACATTTGCATCCGTAACGACAACAGGAAACGCAATAATCGCCGGTAATTTAGATGTTACGGGAACAACCACAACAATCAACACTACAAACTTATTAGTAGAGGATAGATTTATATTGATGAATAGTGGTTCATCATCAGGTGATGGTGGATTTATTGTTCAGACTGAAGCAGGATTCACAGGTACAGCATTTGGTTGGGACGATTCAGCAGGTAGATTTGGTTTACAAGTTGGAACTAAATTAGCACAAGATGCAACTTCAATTGCACCAGATTCTTACATTGCATCAGTAGTGACATCTGATGACTCTAATTATCAAAAGAATGGTAACATTAGAGTTCAAGGTGGAGAAATCTACATTTATGTAGAATAAGATTAAAACTTAATAAAGGTTTATATGGGATTAGTAAAAAATAAAAAAGTAGATAAACTACGAGTATCGACTAAAAAGCAAGAAAGTGTTGTTAAATCAACACCTTCTATAAAGTTTAGTAAAGGGGAAATAGAATTTCTTTTATATATGATACAAGAAGGAAATATTCCTGGTAAAAGATTAATAGAAGCAGTACAAGTAGTTGAAAAACTACAACAGAATTACAAAAAACAAAAATAACTTTATTGGCCTTGATGTGGCAATCAAGGAAGTGGGCCAAATAGGTAACCAACCATAAGGAGAACGAACTAAATGCCAAGTTGGAAAAAACTCATATCGAGCGGTTCAAACGCTCATCTTAACGCAGTCACTGCATCCAGTGATATTATAATCTCGCAAGATAGTAAAAAATTAATGCTAGGAGCTGATAATGATTTAGAAATCTATCACAACGGTTCACATTCTTACATAGACCAAACAGGAACTGGAAACTTATACATAAGAAATACCACAGATGATAAAGCTATCTTTATTCAAACTGACGATGGAAGTGGTGGAGTTACTGACTATGTGAAGTTTAGTGGTAATGAAAATTTAATTAGAACTTATAAGGCTATGAGATTTCACGATAGTGTTATAGCTCAATTTGGTGATGGTGCTGATTTAAAAATTCAACACAATGGAACAAATAGCTTTATAGACAATGAGGTTGGTACATTATTCATAAGACAAAAACTTGATGATGGAGATTTAATTCTTCAATCAGACGATGGTAGTGGTGGATTAACCGATTACATAAAATTAGATGGAAGTGCTAAAGACATTGATATTTCAGTTCCTACAAATATAGATGGTGCTGTAACAATAACTGAGGGAAGTGGAACTAATACAGTCTTAAACCTTAATGGTGCAGCAGCAACATATTTAGAAAAAGATACTGGAACTGAATTTTATATAGCACATAATGTACAAGATAAAGACATAATCTTCAGAGTAAATGATGGTGGTTCAAATATTAATGCTATTCAAATTGATTCAAGTAATGTAGGTAGAGTAAAACTACCTAACGATAATCAGTATCTTTCTATTGGTGCATCAGGAGATTTATATTTTTATCACGATGGAAGCAACTCTATAATTAGAAATGCTACTGGGGATTTATATTTAAGAAATGATGAAGCCGATAAAGATATAATATTTCAAACTGATGGTGGATCAGGTGGTATTGAAACCTACATAACATTAGATGGTAGTGCTTCACTAACAAAATTTTATATAGACACTAAACATCTTGATAATGTTAAAGGAGTATTTGGTGATAATTCAGATTTACAAATCTATCACAATGGAACTAATGACTATATAGATTCAGGTGGAACTGCTATGTTCTTTAGACAAGGAACAACAGAAAAGATAAAATTTAATAGTGCTGGTAATATCCAATTTAACAATGCACAATCAGATATTAATACAAGATTTGGTACTACTGGAAGCACAAATACTTTATTTATAGATGGTGGAACAGATAAAGTCGGAATCGGCACAAATTCCCCGGATGCTAAGCTTGAAGTTACTGGTGGCACTAATTCAGATTTATTTTCTCTTGAAGGTGCAGGTAGTTCATTTAAACTTATTGGAGAATCAGGAGATGCATCTTCTATTAATTCTATATCTTATAGATTAGGATTGCGATATGGTTCTAATGATAATGGATTTATAGATTTTTATAGAGGTCCAGATGGTGCTACTGGATATTTAGCTTTTGGTGCATCAGGTGTTGAAAAAATGAGATTAGATAGACTTGGAAATCTCGGAATCGGCACAACATCGCCGTCACACGAATTAGAAGTTGCCGGAACAGGTTCTTTTGCAGGAATCGTTGTAGGTGGTGGAACATTTACTTCAGCATCATTAGCAGCCGGTGGTTCTGGAGGTGGTGGTGGAAGTAGTGATATCACAATGGATGGTTCTACTGCAAACGGACTATTAACTTATGGTGGAACCGATAACATTGATGTAGAATCTAATCTTACTTTTGATGGAACAAATTTAGATTTACCCGATAGTAAGAAAATCAGACTTGGAACTTCTCAAGATATACAAATATATCACAATGGTTCTTCAGGTAATTCAAATATAGAAAATTATACTGGAGGTCTTTATGTTACTAATTACACAGATGATGGAGATATTTTCTTTAGAGTTGATGATGGTGGTAATAATATTATTACTGCATTACAAATAGATGCAAGTGAAACAGGTAGAGTAAAACTACCAAATGATGGACAACGATTAACTTTTGGTGCAAGTGATGATTTACATATAGAACACTCCACTCACTCTTACATCAGTAATCAAACTGGTGATTTCTATATTCAGAACCAAGCAGATGATAAAGATATTATATTTAGAGCAGACAATGGAAGTGGTGGTAATACTGCTTACCTAACATTAGATGGTAGTAGCACAAGAATTAAAATTGACCAAAATATGGAGTTCCAAGATAGTGTTGCTCTAAAATTTGGAACAAGTGATGATATGAGAATATATCACGATGGTAGCAATTCTTATATAAGACAAGAGGGAACTGGAAATTTATATATAAGAAATGATATAGCAGACAAAGATATTCTCTTACAAACTGACGATGGTAGTGGTGGAACTGCTACCTATATGACATTAGATGGTAGTACAGTAAGAACTGATTTTGACAAACCAATAGAAATTAATGATAGTGCCTTTATTGCAGATAGTTCTATTTTATACTTTGGAGCAGGTAATGATTTAAGAATCCAACACAATGGAAGTGCTAATTATATTCAGGCTTATGGTGGAGCACTTTACATTGACCAAACCGTAGATGACCAAGACATAGTCTTTAGAAATGATGATGGCTCTGGTGGAGTTACTTCTTACCTAAAATTAGATGGTAGTGCTGGATATACAACAGTACAAAAACTTATAAAATTTGAAGATGGTGTAGATGCAAGATTTGGAACAAGTAGTGATTTAAGAATTAGGCACGATGGGACTGATAGTAAAATAGATAACTATACTGGAACTTTAAAGATTAGAAATACTCTTGATGATGCAGATGTAACATTGGAAACAGACAATGGTTCTGGTGGAGTAACACCTTACATAACATTAGACGGAAGCACTGGAGACCTATTATTAACACCACCAACAAGAACAGAAATTCAAGGAAATTTAGTTGTTGAAGGAGATTTAACAGCACAAAATTATATCGTAAGTTCATCAATAACTTATATGACACAAAGTTTTTCAAGTGGTTCCACAATATTCGGTGATTCCACAGACGACACACATCAATTTACAGGTTCTTTAAACGCAAATTCATCAACCGGTTCATTCGGTGAATTAAGATTACCACCAACAGGAAAACTTATTTTAGACCAATCCGGTACTGATGCAAGTGGAACTTATATAGCTGAATCAGTTAATGATGTAGTAGACCATTATGTTGGTGGAACTAATATGTTACGACTTGAAGAAAGTGGAACAGATTATGTTCAAGTATTTGATAACACGAGATTATCAATAGGAACGGGTAAAGATTTACAAATATATCACAATGGAACCAATAGTATTATCAACAACACAACAGGTGCATTACATATTTCACAAAGTGTATCCGATGCAGATATTTTATTTAGTGTTAATGATGGTGGAACTTTAAAAACTGCCCTTAAAATAGATTCAAGTGAAATCGGTAATGTACACTTACCTAATTGGAATCAGGCATTAAAAGTTGGAGCATCAGGTAATATACTTTTATATCATAATTCTTCAGCTGCTAAATTTGTTAATATCACGGGTGATATTGAAATTGAAAATCAGGCCGACGATAAAGATATTATTTTAAAATCAGATGATGGTTCAGGTGGAACTACTGCTTACTTAACCTTAGATGGTAGTGAAACAAGAATTGATATTCATAAAAATACCATATTTGAAGAAGAATTATTTTTAAAAGACGATAAAGATTTAGTATTAGGTAATGGTAGTGATTTACAAATAAGACACGATAATTCAAGTGGGCAAGGTTGGATTAGAAATTATACAGACCATTTAGTTATTACCAATAATGCAGATGACCACGACATAATTTTTAAAGCAGATAATGGTTCAGGTGGAACTACTGCTTACTTAACCTTAGATGGTAGCATTACAACAACAACATTTAATCAAAATGCAAGAGTTGCTGATAGCAAAAGAATGGGTTTTGGTAATGCAGATGATTTACAGATAAAACACGATGGCACTAATAGTTATATAGATAATGATACTGGTATATTCTTTATAAGAAATACTCTATCAAACCAAGATATAAGATTTACAGTAAACGACGGTGGTGTAACTTCTAACTTATTAACTTTAAATTCTGCTTCATCACGAGTAGGAATCGGCACTACATCGCCACAAGTAAAATTAGATGTGGTTAGTGGTAGTGCTCACATAAGAGGTGTGGACTCAGAAGGATATGTATTGGGATTAGGACAACATGCAAACACCCCAACAACACCATTATATAAAATAAGTACATTTGATAATACTTCCGGTGGAACATCAGGATTAACCTCTGGAGACCATTTAGAAATCTACGGAACAAGATGGGGATTCCAAAACACTTGGGCAAGAGGTGGTCAAGGTGGAGCAGTTCCAGTTGCATCACTATATAGTAGTGCAGGAGAATCTCGTTTATCTATTTATGAAGCACTAAATCCTTCATCTGATGCAACTTATAGTGAAAGAATTAGATTGAGAGGAAATGGTGATTCCTGGATTACAAATAAATTAGGTATCGGCACAACATCACCCGATACAACATTAGATATTTTTTCAAGTGGTGTTAATGGTATATTATTAAATCAACAAACTTCCGATAGCAACACTTCTGCAAGATTGATGTTTAAACAAGACGATACAACATTTACAATGTATAATGCTGGTGGTAATTTAGAATTTAGAAGTGGTGGAACGGTAGGTAGTTCAAGTGGAGCCGCACAATTTAGAATTACTGAAAATTCAGGAGTAAGAATACCAAATGATAACGATACACTTGCATTAGGTGCTGGTGAAGATTTATATATGTATCACGATGGAAGTGATTCTTTTATCAGAAATCAAACTGGTGGATTGTATATTGACCAACTAACAGATGATGGAAATTTAGTATTAAGATGTGATAATGGTTCTGGTGGAACTACTGCTTACCTAACATTAAATGGTGGTTCAACATTGATTGATGTAGCAAAAAATATGAGGTTTGCTGATAATATTAAAAGTATGTATGGTGCTTCAAGTGATTTACAAATATTCCACAACGGAACAAATAGTTTCGGTGCTGACAATTATACTGGACATTTAGTATTCCAAAATAGAGCAGATGATTCTGATATTATATTTAAAACAGATGACGGAAGTGGTGGAGTTACTGCTTACTTAACCTTAGA
>Ga0098054_1000864_pt1 | contig 16517 bp, 27 predicted proteins | sample 16_taG_FD_75048 | JGI IMG/M metagenome (GOLD analysis project Ga0098054, IMG submission 75048) | Marine viral communities from the Subarctic Pacific Ocean - 16_ETSP_OMZ_AT15313 metaG | ecosystem: Environmental > Aquatic > Marine > Oceanic | place: Pacific Ocean | collected 2015-01-18
CCTGTTCCGTGCTTGGCGGATAGCTCTGGCACATCAGATGAATGAACAATACTTAACGACTCCTTGAACTTGTAGGTGTAGGTTCCGTTTGAGTTTCTACTGATACAGAAGTATTTCAGTACAGGCTCGGTGTTAAACCAGCGGCCCTTCTTGTTTGTCTCGTTGCAAACAGAGGTGGCTATATGATCCTTGTCTTCAAAGATACTGACCTCATTGTTATATGCTAAAATGGGACGGTCGTTTACCGAGACAAAGAAGTCATACATCCCCATAGGGATTAACAATTCATTGTCCCAGCCTTGCGTGTATTTATCGTAGAAGTTTAGCACCTCGTTAACGCCTGTCCCAAACAGATCATGCAGTTGCTCATCGTTCCACCCGCCACAGTCTTCACAGTTCTTAATTAGCGTGGCAATCTTGTGAAGGAAGGGGCAGTTCTTGCTGACGATCTTATAAAAAAGCGCCTTGCTGTTGGCTTTCTTCTTCCTCGGTTTCCCTGTTGTTTTGTTCATATATTTGTTCGATTATGTTGCTTATTGTGTGTGTCCAGTAGGGAGCACCCGCCGCCTCAGCCTCGACCAGAAAGGTCTGGAGGCTGGGGTGACGTAGTGAATCCTTGTCCCTCTTGGTAATCTTAATGACATATTCCTCTGGCATTATTTTGTTTTAGGTTTTGTAATCGCATTATTAACAAGCTTGCTAAGCTTGGGGACTAACGCCGAGAACTCTTCCCTAGTTATCGACCCTTCATTGAAGCAGAACCTAATTTCGCAATCATCGTCTTGAATAAGACCCTTGCCGCCAGTTGATGCCCACATACTGTCCACCTCTATATAGACTGGAGCGTTAGCGTTCTTGTTGTTGAACCATGATGAGCACCAAGAACTATTATGGGCCTTCTCCATTTCGTAGGATGGAGAGAACCAGACTTTCTTTTTCCGTATAACTTCCTTGCATGCCTCGCATAGCTTAGCCTCGCCTGTTGCTACCCCAACCAAGGTGGGTAGGTACGCTTGGTATATGCCCAACTCCTTCTCTAGTCGCTTGATGAAGCCCTCGGTTGTGGCAAGTGCTGATCGAGGGAGCACACACCCGTTGTTCCGCGCCCATTTATTTCTAGTGTTCTGGTTTAACTTCGATAGCTCAGTGGAGTAATCATACCCTGCATACCCATGAGCCAAGGTAAACGGGCTGGCCTCATCCTCACCTCCGTTGTAGTCAGTCCATGTGGGCCAACCAAAGGACAGGTGGAATCTCCCATCCCCTGAGTTGAAGGATATCGTCATAGACATATCCAGTTTCCATAGGGGTGTCTCTTTACAGTCAGGGTAGGCAACATCATATGCTTCCCCTTGACCTTCTGGTTTCCAAGCGAACTTGATCTCCGCTTGGCAATCTGAAGAGTCCACCTTTACATCGTCAGGCTCAACGCCACGAACCGCAAAGAGGGTGCTAAGCTCTTTGCTAAGTTCGATGACCGCTTTACTGAACGTCTCCGAGTTCGTTGACAGTAACTTGTTTGCAGTTAAGTAACTCATTGTATTATTTATTGGTTAATATCTGGCCCAGTTATTATTTGTTAGGCTCAACATGTATCTCCACATAGGAGTAGTTGCGCTGAGGCATGACGATTTTTGTGTTGCCCCAAGGGTTGACTGCCATAAACTTGGTGACGATTCCGCTATCCGTAGCAGACTTATAGTCCCACTCCATGTCGGTCACACACACAGCCCAGTCGAACTTGTAACGGTTCTCCTTTGCGTACTTCAGTACAGGCTCCATGTCAGTACCGCCTCTCCCATACCACTTGCGGGGTACGCGGAGCGGTAGGTCGCTGCGTGAGAACTCACGGATAGAATCCTTGTGAACCTGTGTATCGCACTGCACCATCGTTACCTTAGTATGAGGGAACTCTTGGATGATCCTGTTCATCTGCACGAATGCTTCGTCGCACTCGGCAGTACCCATCGACCCGGATGTATCCACCATTATCAGTCCATGTGACCTACCCTTGGTCTCATTCTTCGGGAAGATGATGTTGGCGGTTGAGTACCGTTTGTTTACTCGCTTGTAGTTGCGGCCACCGGGAGCGTACTGAACCAGTAGGCGCTTCAGCCAAGTCACATCGTTCAATGCCTTGCGGGTCAGCATATCCTCAAGGAAGTCCAACTCGGTTCCAAAGCCGTGGCCCTGAGACTTCATAAGAACTACAGCCTCGGATACCGTCTCTTGGTATTCGTTTTCAGCAACGTCAGCGCCCTCTTCGCAGAGAACCTTGGAGTCATGCACCGCTCCGACAACCTTGCCCTCATCACCAAGGTAATCCTTGAGCCGCTCGCTCAAAGGCCGAGGCTTTCCAGTAGAGGCAGAGGCATCGTCGCCGCCCTTGCCCTCGTCCTTACCATCGTCCTTGCCTCCGCTAGGTGGGGCATCACCCGCTACAGAATCGCTACCAGAACCTTGGCCTTGGCCTTGCCCTTGGCCTTGGCCAGTAGTGATAGCGGTAGAACCTTGGCTCTCGCCTTCGCCTTCGCTTGGGTCACTATCGTTCGGCTTATTGCCTCCGCAATTACCCGGCTGGTCGGGTTGACCTTGACCGGGCGGTGGTGGAGGCGGCTCATGTAACTCCATCTCCAACTCATGGTAGTACCACTCGGTGGACTTGTTCTCTGGGAGCTTTGTGAACTTCCCTTCACGGGGTAGGAGTATGCCAATGTCATTGACCAACTCGTTCCAGACACCAAGGGACTTGATGTACGGAATGAAGTGGCTGTTCATTGCCAGATCGGCGGCGACATTCCAGAGGTCTGGGTTCCTGTCGTCTCTCCGCAAGTGGTGAGCGAACAACAAGTGTCCCGCCTCATGGAGTACAATGAACTTAACTGCATCCACCGACAACTTATCGGTGAACTCAGGGTTGTACCGTAGCTCTGCCCCGTTGGTACACATGGTCTCCACGCTGGGGTCAGCGATTACTTTCCACTTAGCCACGAACGGCACACCGATAGGGTGTGATTCGTAGATGTAGTCGTGACCTATATTGATCTTCGACTTCGCTCTCTTGAATACCTCAATCGTATCCAATGTGCGCCAGTCTCCATCGACTGACATTTGCTCTATTGCTTTTTCTACCTTAGTCATTGTGTGATATGGTTAGATGGTTACAGGTTAATGTTCTGAAGAATAGAGGTAACACCATCAGCTTCCTCTATAACTTCCTTACGCTTCTTGGGGTCGTCTCTTAGTTCCTTCATCGTTCCTTTGCCTTGGAACTTGGAGAACACCTCCACTAATTTATTGGACGCCTTATCCAACTCATCGTTGTCGGTCAGGTTGATGTTCTTAATCACCTTGGCAACCTCGACTACGTTATCGATGACGGTATCGGATATCCTCACCTTGGTAGCCTTGCCGCCGTTCTTCTTGGCGGTGCTGAACTTAGCTTTGCCAGCATCGTAGTGCTTGAGCCTTGATACTGTGTCGGCAAGCACACCTTGCACTCTTTCAAGTGTCTCGGCCTCAGCTTCCTTGAGCTTGGTCTCGTTACGCTCCTCCATGTGCTGTTGCACCTCCTTGATGAGACCAGACGGGCCGCTAATCTTAACGTCCTTCGGGTCTTTGATCTCATCGATCTCGATGACGAAGGCAAACTGCTCAGCGAACTCATCCTTCTCAGGGAACCGTATGTCCTCCCATAGATCGCCAGCCCTACGCTGTGCATCAGCCTTGATCTCCTCGTAGTTCTTGTTGACGATCTTATCAACGGCGTCATTGAACTTGAGCTTCAGTTCTTCAAGCTCACGGGAGAGGTCAGGCCAGAACTCTGTCTTACAGATGCGCCAACCATGATCATCCCATGTGCTTGTGAAGAACTTGAGCTTACTCCTTGCGGAGGTTGCTACCTCTTGGGCGGCGGCTAAGTCACTCTTACGGAACTTCCGTATGTGGCTGTCGATTGAATCAACATCAGCCTTGAACGTGTTCGCCGCCTCCTGTGATGCCCGGATCACCAATTGCTTGGAGCCGGGCAACTTGATGCCGATCTTTACCAGCATGCAGTTCTCGTTGAACCGCTTCATTACTATGTTGTCCTTTGTTACTAGGTTCATAATCATATAGTGTTATGGGGTTATATCTGGGCCAGATATCACTTGCTTTGCAGCGAGCGATACTCCTTCTCCCATGCCTTGTACTCAGGTGTAGCCGCCACCTTGAGCTTGGACTCGGATGCCCTCCTAAAGAAGGATGCCTGTTGTTCTTCAGGCCAGCGCCCAATGTACCGACATGCCGCCTTGGTCTTGTCCATGTTCTCAGGCTTACCCTTCGGCTTGATGTCTTGCACTAGCGCCACACCAGTAGCGTAGAACACACCAGCATCCTTCGGGAGCTTGGTCTGAAGAGGGGATTCGTAGATGTCCTCAGGTTGCGGACACTCAGTACACATCTTGCGATATGCCATCATGCTTCGGCCTACCACCTGACCTACCGTGCCGTAAGCAAGGCAGTTCATTACGGAAGGGCTTGTGCTCCAGTCCGTGCCAATGGTGTAGCATGCCTCGATGAGGTCATGCGTCCACTCAAGGGTACGGTAGGTAGGCTCAGCCTTCTCGACAAAGGTGAACGGTTCGCCCTGTATCTCTTCCTTGCGGTAGCCCACATAGGATGCGAGCCAAGGCTTCAAGCCCTTGCCATTGGCGTACTCTTGGAAGCCCTTGATCGAGCTATCCAAGGTGGGGTCGATGTAGATGTGTGTCATCCGGGTTGCTGCTGCCCCGGTGATCGGGGTTGTCCCGGTATCGGACTCACCATTGCCAGCGGCACAGATGAGGACGTTATCCTCTAGCTCATGCCCGTTGACGTTGCGATCCAGAAGAATCTGGAGAGCCACATTCATCACCTCGACCATGCTCCTGTCGAACTCATCGAGGAACAGGATGGCGAGCTTCCACTTGGGCTTGATGTGCTTGCCCTTGGAGTCGAACCGTTTCCACGGAATGGTTTCGTGGTTGATCAACCACTGGACGCAGCGGTTGACTTGATCCGCCACGGGGAGACCCGCCAAATCGGGCGGCTCTTTGTCTGATGTTCGGAAGTCGTACAAGACTGCGCCCATCTCTCTGGCTAGGTCTTGAATCATGTACGACTTACCGCATCCGTACTTACCCCATACAATAAAGGGGCGCTTCATCTGGAAGCAGACTGCTGCTGCTCGTTTAGCCGTGGCTATGTCCACGGTCATTGCTTCTAGGCTTGTTTGCATTGCCATAATGTTATGTGTGTATTGATGGTTACTTTACTTGCGGGTAGCTACTAGCTACTCCACTCGCACATCGAGACGAAGGGTGACACAATGTGACACATACGTCAACAACTATTTTTATTTATTTATATAGGTCGATATGCGAGGGGAATAGCTAGGGTTGTATGCCCTAGCTTGTACTCCCATACGAGTATGGGGTTATAACTGGCCCAGATATCGGGTCAGTCTTGTCCAGGCTTCTGGTTACACCGCGATCTCAGTGACCACGCCGTGGATGTATATCTCAGGTATCCTCTCCGAGGTTATCGTGCAGCCAAGTGTATTGGATCGACCCGTGTGCGTTTCCTCTACACCTATCATGGTGTTGGCACGGACAGGCTTTACCTCAGGGTCGTGAGCGACGGTCACATGCGGGTACTTATTGATACTCACAACAGGGCGTAGGCTTGGCCCTCTGGCGCGGTCGCCAAGGTGGGCGTAGATGTGCTTAACGTCTACTGCCAGTATGCCCCATTCCCTAGAGAAGAAAGCCGTACCAACACGGGCAGTCACGTTAGCCCCAAGAATCTCGGTAGGATTCAAGCTTGAGTTGAAGCCGCCCATGTTAAGGGTAACGTGATGACACTTGGTGTACCACTTCAAGGAGGCGATTAACTCTCGCCCTCCCGGCACAGCATCCATTATTTTATTTCTGGAATTACTATCCAGAAGTATTGCGGTGTACATTATATGTGTATGTTTAGAACTAAACGCTGGCGATCATCCAAGCTTTGGATCAAGCGAGGGTCTTGCTTGTGTATCTTTACATCCCACTTGAAGTCGGGGTCTTTAATATCCCACTCGGTCTGATCCATTACAATCGCCTTGATGTCATGCTTGTGCATGTTGCTATGCCTGTTGCTGGCGTTTCTCACAAGAAGGGCTTTAATTACCTGTCCGTTATCCCATACTGTTATCTGGTAAAGCTCGCCTCTGTAGGTGTCCCTCGCATTGTACCTGTCACATATGTGATTGATCAGTGCGACAGGCGTGTCCCTGAAGGAGCAAAGCTTTACCATCTCACCCCTTTGGTGACTGGTGGAGGCTTCGCCATTAAGCTTACTCACAAGCTTGTAGGTCTTGGCTCTTGTCACGGCCTTGCGTAATCCCACACCCCTGTATCCGGGTAGGTCTACCTCAACCTTGCGGCCATCCTTGTATGCGTCAGGCCACATGTATCGTATGGCTGTTGAGACCCTGAGCTTCTTGGCTTTGTCCAGTTGCTCAAGCGTCTTGTCTTCCAAGCCGTTAATCTTACGGCTTACCTTTTCGTAGTGCTCGTAGTTCATGGTTGTCATATCTGGCCCAGTTATATGTTCTCAGTTAACAGGATGTGCAGCGACTTCTCATACCTATCCCTCATAGTAGGGCCAAGCTGATCCGCAGTCACCATGTTGTCCTGTATGTCTGCCACCTTCACACGGATGACAGTCTCATGCCGCCATTCCCTCTTTGTGTTGCACAGGCTCGCCTTCTTAATGGCGTACTCTCTGGTGTCACGAATGAAATCCCAATGAGATTGGCAGCACTCATCACCTTTCTGGTGCTTGCACCATTCGCTTACACCGTGAGTCTCTTCCCATTGCGGAGCACAAAGCTCACACTCCTGAGGCTTACGTCTGCTGAGTGCGTAGACATCATCCACCCACTGCCCGAAGCCAGCCTCAGTCAGGGACTCTCTTGTGTGCTCGGTGTCCTCGATGACATCGTGCAACAGTCCGACGATCTGACAGTCCAGATACCGCAAGGCATGGAAGTCAGGTGATTCAGTTGTAACGGCCCTCATTGAGACCCTTATCGGATGCTCAATGAAAGCGCCGCCACACTTACGCTCTTGTCCTTTGTGCGCCTTCTTTGCGAAGACGTATGCGTCTTTTAGTTTATGGAATACGTTGTTCATTATGATTTAATATCTGGCCCAGTTATTGTCTAGCTAACCAAGCGTTGAGTTCTCTCCGCTTGATGACTCTGAATATAGTGGTTGGTTCTGCTTCACGGTAGCCGCTCATGTTCTGCTTAAACAACTTGCGGTCTCGCAGATGCCCGGTGCTGTCTGCGTCATGCCAGTCCAAGTCTTCCCAGACACCGTTGTAACGGCCTTGGATTATCTTCCAGTATAGGTACTTGTTTCCCTTCATGGTTCTTATTTGTTGGGGTATACTATCTCCTTTTTAGGGGTAGAACAAACGGCGCAATGGTTGTGCTCGTCAGGAACCGTTGGTGTCTCGACTTCGCACGGCTCACATGGCGACCGACTCCACGAATGCTCTGGGTCGAAGCTGAACTCGTTGGAGCTACTAGTGAGGAATAGTTCACAAAACGCCTCGACCGATGTTTGCCCGTCCCTCGATGACTGGTATAGCTCGATCAAGAACTCATGGACTACATCGCAGTCCATTCTGCGAATACCACATAGCCTTCTGATGTTCCGCTTGATATCGTTTAGCTGATTGATTGCACTCATAATATCTGGCCCAGTTATAGGATACGCATCCACTCCGCGTTATCAACAGATGTGATTGAGTCGTTGATTTTCTCCAAGATGAAGCCTACGCCCTGAGTCTTCTTCTCGGCCTCGGTCGCCTCTCTTGGTTTCCATATCACGCGCTTGAAGTATTGCCTGTAGTTCTCTTGGTAGAACGAAGACCACTTGACTAAGCGTCTTGGGCTGCACATACCACCCATGTTCGTGTAACCAAACAAGGTAACGTCATCCTTTGCCTGTCGGTACAGCATATTACAGGCGGCGTTGACCCACTTACGGGTAGTTACAGTAGGCCAGTCAGCCAGCGTTGCATGTACCGTGTCGCCCTCCCACCTAGCTATCACGTTACCGTGTAGCAGTAGCCTGTAAGAGCCACCAGATCGGTAGTTGTGTAGGTTATCGGACTCCAATGTTCCCACTTTCTTTTGTCGTTGATTAACGAATGCCTTAACGGCTTCTTCTCTTCTCATAATGATTTAATATCTGGCCCAGTTATTACTTGGCGTACAGTTCCTCTGGGCTTGCAGGGGTGTACCTCTCACGCTGCTTCGCTATAACCTCAGCGGGTACACCGTGGACGTTGCGTCCAGCCAGTACCTTATCCTTAAACGCCTTGGCAACCTTGCTTTCTGGCATGTCAGCGGGGTCTTGCATCATGTCAACCACGCTCCACTTGTATCCCCAATGGGTTGCGAGCTTGGTATAGTTGCACCACTCCCACCTTTCGGTGTTGGTGTTGTCCACTACTATGGTGGTATCGCCGCGATCCAATGCTCTGATGAATCGACTCAAGCATCGAGCGTGTGCTCTGCCTAATTGCTTAGGGTCGAACTCATACTTGCCGCTTCTAGTGAAGTACGAGTCAGCCGATACGACTGTTGCATTGGGGAAGTTTGTATTAGCCCACGTTGTTTTGCCTGAGCCACTCAGCCCTTGCATGACAATGACTTGTCTTTTGTTTAGTATCATATGCTTATGCTTTCAAGTGTTATGGAACGCATCCAGTAAGTTTATTAGTGCCATGTTGTAGTCTGCGGCTCCTTCCTTAATGCTGTCACACTCGTCCTTGCGTAAGCAGGGACGGCAAAGGAAAGATGGGCCACTATGAACAGACTCGTTAAAGGGATCGCTTGGCTTGATGACTTCAACCACCTCAAGTTTGTCGCTTTCCGCTTCGCCGCAACTGTCACATATATAGCTGTCACATATATGAATCATAATATCTGGCCCAGTTATCGGGCTGTTGATCCGAGAAGATACTCCTGTGCGTTCTTCTCTTGGTGCTTAGGCACAACCATGATCCACTTCGCTCCGAAGTTTACCTTCAGTTCATCCTTTATCTTGAAGGTATCACCCCTAACAGGCGACCACTTGGTCATGTCAGTAGGGTCAGGCAGCAGCGCCATCGCCTCATCATGGTTCTCAGGTGGAGAGTAGTATCCCTTCTTCTCAACCCCGTCCGGGTCTAGGCCGCAGAACTTGCAGCCCAGTTCCTTGAGTTCATCCTTGATCTCCTTGGTTCCAGCCCAAGCGACATACATCCACCCCTTAGGGGCAGCTTTCGGTTTTCCGTAGTAGTAGCTCATATCTGGGCCAGTTATTTGAGGTTAGGGAACATCGCGTCTAACGCTGCTCCACCCTTGACGAGTGACATCGAACCGAAGGATTGCTTGAACTCTCGCCCAAACTTTTTCTTCTGCCATGTTGCCACGTTTGCATCGATAACAGCCTGACCCATAAGTCTGGGTTGGCTCCGCTTGTATTGTGTGTTTGCATTCATAATGCTTGGTTACTTGGAGTGGTGTTGCACCCTCCCTAGTGACAACGCGCTAGGCATTAGCACTAGGGAAGGCACAGCCTTGCGGCTGCACGTTCCTCTGTTGTTAGTTATTACTGTTCATTACTGTCCTTTCGTTAGGGGTTATTGCCATATCTTCACTCCGCTAATCGTATCCGATAACAGATACGACATGAGCATGAAGGTGATTGATCCGTACACAAACAGGGTGATCAATGCCCACCCCAGAGTCTTAATAGCTTTCATATCTGGGCCAGTTATCAGTCCGTTGTCATGTAGACAGCAGAGTGCATCTCGCTAATGATAGCGTTGGCACGATGGATAACATCGTACTTGCTTATATAGGTAGGCCCACCGAAGTCAGGCGTTCCCATGAACTTGTCCGACTCCGCATATTTGCGGAGGTGCATAGCCGCCTCGTATGCGGCATCGATCTCGCCTTGTAGCTTGGCGACCTTGGCTTGTAGCTGGTGTATGTAGTTCATATCTGGGCCAGTTTTGAGATTCCAGTTTTCACTTGTTCGTTATACGCCATCATCCTTACCGGGCATGGCGGGATGTACCTGACTAAACCCTTTGAGCTATACAGCCCGACCCGGTAATTTCTATGGCCACCAATGTCTACCCCTTTGAAAAGATTTTCATTCTGGTAAGCATCGCTGAGGAACCGCGCCACTCTTTTGGCGCTGGCAAGGGATGGATATCCCTGTTCAAGACTGTTATTTTCTATCATAATTTTTATTGGTTAATATCTGGGCCAGTTATCATATCTGGCCCAGATTTAGCGTTTGCATATCCACATACTCAGCCAGCCAATCGACCTCAATTTCCCCGCGCCTCATCATTGTTGCCGCCGTCCTAGCAGCTTTCGCGATTTGCCCAGTGTCGTACTCACCCTCGGCCAAAACATCCCTGAGTTGACCGACTATCCTTTCGATTAATTCTGTATTCATATTTTCAGATGGTTACTTGTGCCAATAAGCAGCACCGTCCACGTTCCTGAGACGCTTTTGGAATGCGCGGAACGTGGAGGGTGAGGTTTATGGTGGGAATATCTGGCCCAGATATGACCAGAGGTGGGAGGGAATTAGAAAATTCTCCTAAGTGGCATCTGGAAATCTGGGCCAGATATCACTTAGGAAAATTGCCCCGAAGGGCAATGTTCCCTAGTGTGATAACGCTACTGGATTAAGCGGCCTTGTCCATCTCGACCACGTTCGCAGCTTTCCTTGCGGCGTCGATCTGACGCTGCGCGGCGCGGAGGGTCTTCGATGCCTCGGCGTCATCTGAGCAGATGCTCCGGGCGTATTTCATCATGGCTTGCACCAAGTCTGGATTCTTGGTGCTTCCCTTTTTCTTGCCTGACGTTGCCTTGCCCTTGGCGTCGATCCAAACCTTGGCCACTAAGTCACGGGCGCGGCTATTGCTGTACCCGGTATCTTCTACCCATTGGATAATGGTCTCGCGGCTGACGCCGTGTTCCTCGACAGCCTCGACAATGGCATCGTGAATGATCTTCGACTTCTCAGCAATGGTTGTCGCGGCCTTTTGGATTGCCTTGCGGCAACGTGCAACCTCAGGCGTCTCATCGTCGCCGATGACATGCTCCTCGGCCTTGGCCATTGGATAGATCGTCGGCAATCCCTCGACATTGACTGTAGGTGCTGGCTTGCTGGCTGCGTTTGTGGCGGAGGTTTCAACTTTGTTTTTCATAATGTTTATTTATTATTTTTTGTTACTAGGGAACCAATTTTTGATTCCATTCTGAAATCTGGGCCAGATATCAGAAGGGAGCCAAAAGGCTCTTTTTCATTTTTACGCGCCCTCGCATCGGCTGTTTATGCTCCGAACATTTGAGGAATTTCTAGTGCGCGGGTAGGTTTGAAGAGTCGCCCAAAGCGAAACCTACCATTGACCACGGCGCGGAATTCCTTTTGAGAAGACCGGGACGATTGAGTCACTCGCATAGGCCACGGGTCGAGGGGTTACCCGGCCAAGGCCGGGCGTCTCGACCCACGGCCATCAAAGCCAGTGGGTCAAAGTGGGAATTGTTACAAGACTTTCCCTGTCTATTGCTGCACAAGTCTAATCACCGATACCTTTCGGAGGCTTGCCAAAGCCGAGTTCAAACCGATAAAAGCGAACTCTATTAACCGTTGGTAACTATCTTTCAACTTGATTCACTCAGCTACGTTAATGGTTTGTTGCACCCTATTGCCCGTAGCGGACTCTGTAACCTGATGGCATCTCTGCGAACATCTTCGCTAGTAGCGCCTCGTTGGTTGACACTAAGTAAAAAAGTTCTACTGATGAAAAAAGCTTTCCGCGTTCGCGATATCTATTCCCCCCGCGTGAATATCTGAGCCAGATATCAAAGCTTTGGCATAAAACCTGTTGATTAATATTTAATAATATTTAACAAAGGCGCTTTTCATTGGCTTTTTGCGGCGTTTGCTTGTTTGCTTAGGTTTTCGGCCTTTGTTTGTGGGCTTTGTTGGCTATATCTTGCGAGGGGAGGGGGGAGGAGCGGGGCGACCAGCCCCGTCCTTCATATACTATATATATGCCCTTTCGAGATTTCTGAAAGTTTCCACAGAAAGTCCTCTCTTGGGTGTGGGGTTTGTAGTATGCTGTCCGAGCTATGTCGGAATTGATTAGGAACCTAGAGGATGCGCTTAATGAGGTGGCCTCATTTGGAAGTGATAGGGCAGTGACTATAATAGAGAACGCTCTAAAACAGGCGAACAAGATAAGGAAGAGTCAGGCTAAGGCTTCTTCCTAGTTGATGGCCTTTTCTTCAGCAATTTCGACCACCAGTTCCAGACTTGAGGGTTGTCTACCCACACAGAGCACAGACCATTGGCTAATCTGCTTGTGAGCTTCTCTTCGTCTACGCCCTCGATGTTCATTGAGCAGTTGATTGCGTGGATTACTTCGTGGAGGAAGACGTTGGCTAAGGCGGTGTCAGGCTGTTTAGAGACTATGGTTATTGTCAGGTCGTTGTTATCGCACCAGCCGAGGCAATCCCCACCTGAGCAAGACTCAACCCACTCAACCGTGTACAGAAGCCCCAGCACCTTTACCGTTGATGGCCTTTTCGTATTGCTTAATTTCATAATCAACCCTCTTCACTGCGTAGTTTACAGTTGGTTGGCTGTCTAAGACAAATCCGTCAGCCTTGAGGGTTTTAATGGTGGCCCGTACTGCCCCCACAACGCTCTCTACGGACGTTTCTTTTGTGTGTGACAGGGATGGGGCCAGCATCCTACAGATGGCGTTAATGCCTATCTTGGTCTCGGACATGTTTACTGAATAGTTTCCTAATGCAAACGCCACGAACAAAAGCCACCCCTGCTAGGATGAGGCTCATCCCAGCGTTTTGGCCTATTTGAATTTGGTATCCCATCCAATGGAGAACCCAGTAAACAAGGCACACGTTTATGATGTAGCCAACAACCACGTTGGTGGCTGATTCAATAGCATGATTCACAATAGTCCTCTGGCATTAGGAATACCGGGGTGCTTGGGCCAACCCAGCCGCCAACGATATTAAACTCAAAGTGGTCTATGGCGTCTTCCTCTGTCATGCCGTCATTCTTTAAGAGTTCGATACACTTATCGTAGCTGTATACCGTTAGCTCGTTACTTGGCCCCTGTCTGGCTACGCCAACAATAGCGGCGTCGAATCCATCTGCTGTTAGTCTGTCGCTCATTGGAGAGTTTCCCCCCTTGCGAACTGTTGCCCAGCTACACAAGGGGGGCGGTAGCGCCCTACATCATTGTAGGGTTGTTCCACCTAAAGCTAATTGTTCTCTGGCTTCTGAATCCAAGGAATAAGGGGTTTGAGGTGAAGCTGCCTGAAGAGGTCTATTAAGGTTACGACTCTTCCGATCTCAAATGCTGCATCAGTATCCACCATGTCGAGGACTTCATCTATGGTCTCTTCATTTAAGGTAACTTCGCTTATACCCATAGAGCTAAAATAAGAGGCAAGCTCGCTTTTAATTGACTCTATTTCTTTAACCACGGAAGTAGCGTTAGCTACTTCCAGCGATCCTCCAGAAGAAGGGTAAGTATCGCCCCGTAATTCGTTATGTCTATTGCTGTGTCTGATAGGCTCTCGTCCTCTACTTCCGGGGTTCCATCACCGCCAATCTTCTTCTTAGTGAGATTGACTAGGCGTTGTATCTTATCATTAACCCGGACGCCGATGCCAAGGATGTTCATGTTTTTCTCCCCCCAGGAATCGATATTGCGACTACCGTAATCAGATTGCTTCTTGTCGAACAGCTTGCATGCTTCCATAGCCACCATAACTCGCTCTAGTCCCATTTTGGTCTTTAACCCCATAGCGCTATGGCATAACAAGGCTAACCTTTTACTGCTGATTTCATTACCAGAATCAATTAACTTATCTAGTAACTGTTCTGTTTGCAGGGAAGTTAATTGAACATCGTTCATGGGTGTGGGCTTTTCGTGTAATGTTTTACTTAGTAGGCTCATTGTAGGTTTGTTTTCAGGAAGAACAGGAAACGCTTTAGTTCTTCCCTTTCGTGTTTATCTTTAATTCTTTTGTTAACTATTTTTATTCCGTAGTGTACTGATGTGCGATCAATCCCCCAGTATCTAGCGATTACTGACTTCTTGTATCCAGCATCGCTCGCTATCCAGTGACAGTTGTGTCTGGGTTTTGTGTAAACCGCATCACGCCGTTTGCTTTTAAGTTCCTCAAGCGGAACCTCGTAGAAGTCAGACGCTGCTTTGGCTAGGCTGTTTAGTTTTCCCATTGGGCATATTTTTCTGTTTGTGCATAGGACATTCGTCGCTGAGGTAGAACACAGGTTTGCCGTCCTTACCGGGCCAGCCCCGACCATTACGATTATCTGGAACAGGGCAAAGACACCCCCTACCTGTGGCCGCAATGCTGCCGGGGTTCAGTAATTCACTAGGGGATTTTCCGCTATCTGGCATTTATGAAAAAGGATAAGTAAAGGAGTGTTTCTATAGGCAGCAGTCGAAGCCAACCAAACCTTGTTCTAGGGTCTCCCTAGACACCATGCCCCCTTACTTATCCATGTTTTAGTATCGTGTTTCAGAGTGGAGGATACCTCAGAACCTCCATTGTCCGCAGATTCCCTGCGACACCATGTCAACTAAAACATTGGGCCAGTATCCTCTTTAGGGATTCCACCGACCACGCCCACCTGACCAACGCATTTAAGAGAGTATTTAGTAACACCCTCTTTATTATCGTATGTCGAAACAGAAACCTCGCCAGTAGCGAAAGCGGAGGCTCCTTCCTTCAGTTTGTCGGCAAACGAAACTGACTTATCCCCGAAGCTAAGAACGTCCCAGTATGTCTGGAATGTTCGGTCTTCGGTTCCCTCTTTCTCTGTTACGAGTGTTACAGTTAACATAGGGTTCCCATTCTTGGTTTCCCTAATTACTGCGTCTCTTACTACCTTACCAACTATTGCAACTTGATTCATTATGCTTAACTTTATTTTCGTTTCTATGTTCTTTATTAAATAAGCTCTGACCTTAGCCATCGCTATAATCTCGATTTGCTGAACCCTCTGTCTGGATATTCCCATGATATCCCCAACCTCAGATTGGGTCATCATGGTGTTTTCCTCTAAGCTATCCTTAGCAGAAGAACCATAAATCTCGATTAACCTATTCCTGTTTCTATTCAGAAACAGACAATCTAAGCAGACTGTCGGCGCTTCTGGTAGAGGAGAGAAGTATAAGTCGCTGCAAATATCGCAGAAATAAACACTACCGTCTCCGGGGTCACGATTTATAACATAGTGACACATTGTGGCAAGAGGTTTTTACATCTTTTTACATTTAATGCCAAACTTATTTTCATGTTTATTTTCGTTAATGCGTACCTCATATGTACCTCAATTAAATAAGGGGGTTTTTAATAACCCCCCTATACAGAATAACAGAACAGGTTTAATTATATTCGGTAGGAGGATTGGGGGAGGACACACTACTCCCTACTGGGAGGGAGTAGTTATTAACCATGTTCGTATAGGTTGTCATGGTGTCGGAACATCTTTGCTATGCTGAGACTGGCGGAACTCGGTCATCCTGTAATTCCAAAAGCAAAGTAACTCTGCGCGAGGCAATGGCGGTCATCCCCATAAGGGACGCATCGATCTGAGGTTTAACGAGGTTTCGGTATCAATGCCCTTCTACGGGCGGGAGTCTTTTTCAGAACGCCCCTCTGCCTCGCTGACGTTTCATTCTCTTTCGTCAGAAATATGTCTGGGGGGGAACCTAAAGTTAACTTGCCAGACTGTCAAACAATAAATAACATCGCGCCACGAAGTGCCACATTAAGAAGGTTTGGAAATATTTACAAAGGAACATAAAGGTTTATGGAGGGTGATGATAAAAAGCGCGGCTTTACCGAATCCGTCTCCAGTGGGTCAACGCCTAGTAATGATGGAGTACGGCCCGATCCTGAAGGTGGATCACAAGGAGCAGTCGGAAGCGGAGAAGGAGGCCAGTTGGTTGAGGCAACACATACAGACTATGGAGAGCAAACGGACGAGGAGAAAAACAAAGCAGAGGCGGCGAAATTCATAAACTGGGTAGCCAGAAGAACTGGTGCTAGGCCAGCCGTAATGAAGGCTGTGTGGATGGCCATAATACAAGAAGCCCCAGCTTACTTGGTGGAGGAAAACAGGACAATAAACTTAGGGTTTGCCCAGATACACGCCTTTCCTTACCGAAAAAACTGGAAGCAGATACTGCACTCGAAATTTCCAAAGCTGATACCGTCTTTAAAGTTGGTTCCGAAACCCTTGATTGAGCCTTATCTCTTCAACGCAGGGTGGAACTCTGAAACATTCAACACCGATCTTTGCGAGTTCAACAAGGAGGCTAACACCATTGGTTGGAATTTGGACATATCTGTAAAC
>Ga0098054_1000869_pt1 | contig 16407 bp, 17 predicted proteins | sample 16_taG_FD_75048 | JGI IMG/M metagenome (GOLD analysis project Ga0098054, IMG submission 75048) | Marine viral communities from the Subarctic Pacific Ocean - 16_ETSP_OMZ_AT15313 metaG | ecosystem: Environmental > Aquatic > Marine > Oceanic | place: Pacific Ocean | collected 2015-01-18
GTTTGGATGAATTCCAAATCTCTCAACAATATTTCTTTTGTTTAAAACTTCTTTTTGGATGGGACGATACAAAACCGTTTCTCCATTCAAGAGTTGAAGAAAGTCTTTGTCGCTTGAGACTATTATCTTTTGCGATCCCTCTAACTGTGGAAGATTAGAAATATATGCTATAATATCATCAGCCTCAACTCCACTAAAAATTAACTGTATGACCGGCATGTTGTTGAAGTATTCAACAATGCGTTGCATTTGCCAAATTTTATTTGATTTTTCTTCATTCTCTGTAAGAGTTCTGATATCTCGATTTAAGCGCAGCGGTTTTCGGCCGGCCTTATAATCCTTTTTCATTAACTTACGTTTCTTTGATCCGCCTTCTCCATCCCAACAAATAATAATCTTATCCGGCTTAGTTTCACGACAAATCTTTTGTAAAGATTTGACGGTACCGACTAGGCCGCCAATTGGCTGGCCGTTATTTGAAAGAGACGGGTTGACGATGTAAGAACGAAAAAATAAATTTAATTGATCTATTAACAGTATTCTTTTAGGCAATATTATTCTCTTTAGTTCTCTCTAAACTCTACTTTGCTAACGGTTAGCACACGAAAAGAGTATACGCCATCAATTTTACGAGCTTGTTGGCTTATTTCTTTTAAGTCCTCGGACAAAGATTCTTTAATTCTTAAAAATTTAATACGCAGTTTAGCCTGTTCTTTATAAAGAGATAAGGGTTTCGCCGGGCCTATGACAGCAACGATCGTTATTTTACATACCGCTCGTATTTGATCTAATATTTCTGTTAAATTCTTTTCTCTGTTGGAGTCTAACATCACAAGAGCTTCATAGAAATCTCTTTCCAAAGCTTCATAAACCAAGTCTTTAATTATTTTTTTATATTTCATTATCGTCTCTCAGTAATTAATTAGTCAGCTTTTGCCATAAACTTATAATTTGTAAGATCTTATTTCTCTATCTCCGGCGGTGTATATCACCTTCTTTACTCCGCAGTGCTTGAGTACTTCGTGGCACATTAGACAAGGCTTGGATAATCTATACTCACCCTTCCTATTAATCCTTGTAACATAAACTGTGGCGCCACTAGTCTTCGACTTATTAACTCCCATAATGCAGCCAATTTCTGCATGATGTGTGGCGTGGCCACGATCCGGTCGTCTGAACCTGTTACCAAGAGAATTAAACTTGTCCTTATTAAAGGATGTGTTCAATACAGAGCCTCCCTTGACCAAGACGGCGCCGTGCTTTATCTTGCCATAGGTGCTTTGTGTTGCCATACTCTTTGCCATCTCTATAAAACGTTGTTGTCTACGAGATGGTTCAAGTAAAAAATCAGCAATATAATTCCTGTCCTTAAACGGCTTATCATCCTCCTTGTTCATTGTGCTCTCCATTAATTAAAGAGTAGGCACACTACTATCATTGTAAAGATAATAATCTAATATCTTACAATAATACGACGATGGTGCCGATGATGATGATATGCTCTGTTTGGCGACCTATATATATAGTGATGAATCCGGCCGCGCTTGTTATATACTGGAATTGAATTTGGTGAAATTTGACGAGTGGCCCTGGCGTGGGAAGGCCCGGGATGGCCATAGTGCGCTTGGGTTGCGCTATGGCCACCATATATATGTCCGGACGGGCGATACGAATTATAATCATCCGCGTATACATAACGCGTGCATGAAGATATCATAGCAAAACAAATTAAAATTATAAACTTATTCATTTTTCTTCCCCATCTATATCATAATATTCTGATGCGTCACCGACACGATCCTTGAATTTCAATATAATCTCTCTATCCATAATGTCAAGTACCCTGCTCTTAAATTTCTCACTTTGAAGCTTCTCCTTCCACTTTGATGCTTGAAACTTTTCACTACTACCATCTTCATATGTTAGATTATACCAGGCGCCGGCTTGTTTTATACTTTCTGTACCCTTTATGGCTTCAAACCAGCTTTCTTCATCTTGAATAAAAATATCTCCACCCCAAAGAATTTTGAAAGTGCATTGACGACCTTGTGTACCAAAGCGACTTTTCTTGAGTGTACATTTAACTTCAGATCCAACCCTGAAGCCGCGGCCATCCGTTATGAAAGAAGCCTTTGCTTTACGACCCGTAAGCCATATGCGTAATGAATAAGCATACGTTAATGCTTTTCCGCCCGGGGTCACATAAGGTGTAGTCATCGCTTCAGCTATATTATTTGTAATATTAGTCTTAAGTTGGTTTAAGACCAAGAGCGTTGACTTGGAGTTGGCAATTGGTACCGTTAGTTTTGACATCCCTTTCGAAAGGATCCTCGCTTTGACAGCCATAGAAGATTGTGGATTAAAATCTCCCTCTATATCACTTATAGCTGGTGTGAGAGCCAAACTATCCCAAATAAATAACATTTTGTTTTCATTAGATCCAAGCAGCTCTTCTATTGTTTCTAAGACAAATTCAACACTTTGTGCTTGTACATATAAAAGCTTATCTAGATCACACCCAGCCTTCTCCAAGAAACTTGGATCAATAGCAGATTCTGAATCGAAATAAATTACATCAATATCCATTTTCTGAGCATTGGCTGCAACTTGTGCTGCCATATAAGATTTACCACTACTCTCCAGGCCAGCAATTTCAACAATTTTTCCTACTGGAACTCCAGCCAATTGTCCTCGACATATTATGCTATCAAGCCAGCGTGAACCAGTGGGAATCCAGTCTTTAACTTCAGTTGGGTTATCTTCCCTCAAATTATGTGCGACGGTCACACCCACCTTTTTGTTGATGAGGTTGCGCATTTCATTTAAGTTTAGTCTTCCAAGTTTATTCGGCTTCTTCGCCACTTGTCGCCTCGGTATTCTTTACTTCTACCAGCTCAACTTCAAAATTAAGATCTTTTCCAGACAATGGGTGGTTGTGATCTAGTACAACTTCGTCATCGTCAACAGATGATATAGTTGCTAAAATAGTTTTACCGAGTGTGTTTTTTCCCATAACTCTGCCGCCGACAATAAATTCAAAATCTTTCGGAAATGCAGACTTGGGTACATTAACAACAGCTGCTTGGTTGGGATCGCCATAAGCATTCTCCAGTCTAAATGACCTAGATTCGCCGACAAGCATGCCAGTAATTTCTTCCTCAAAGCCGGGTACCATATTTCCTGCTCCCATTTTGAAATCAAGCGTTTGATCTCGTGACAGCGAATCATCAAAAACCGTTCCGTCATCAAGAGTTCCTTTGTAATGAAGTCTTACTTCACTTCCATTTTCTACTTTACTCATTATATTTTCCTTTTTTATAGAGTGAGGCACCTATAACCCCGTGCCTCCCTGCGGACATAAGCAACCTATGAAAGAAGCTCAGCAAAAGCCTTGTCTACGGCGTTACCGCCTGATGCAGGAGCAGGGGCTTCAACCTGCGCATCCTCTCCCAGCAAAAACTCATCAAGCATTTCTTGAACCTGTGCCGGAGTTTTACGCTCGAAGAGCGTTGTAAAATCAGGGATCGAGTCCAACAATTGTGCTGTAGTTTCAGCACTCTTTGTCATTGGCGACGGCCGACGGCGTGGCGTAATGCTGGTTTGTGGAAACTGAGCGCCGGGAGGCTTACCGTAATTAATAGTTAAATCGGTACCATCTTCGGTATCTGTAATATCTCCGTAATCCGGATTGAGAACCAGGTTAAGTAACTCTGCATATGCAGTCTTACCAAATCCCCAAACACGCACGCCCTTCTCTTCCTCTCCTCTCACAAGGACAGGGGCAAAAAAGCGCTGGCGCGCAGAAAGATTCTTTGCCATCTTAATGCTCTCTTCCGTACCCTCATTCCAGAGTTGACGTACGAATGAATCAAGCGGATCATCCTCTCCAAAATTCTTCTTAGGGCTAAGGAAGCCAGGGTTCTTACCTACATTGTAGTGGAACCAGTACTCCCTAAACGGATCACCGTCCGAGGTGGGAACAATACGAATAGTTGTTTCCCCATCTTGAGGTCTCCAAAAAGTATCTCGGTTACCATTTTTGTTTTGAAGGGCTTCTGCCTTCGCTCTCATTTTGTCCATATCTAAAGCCATTATATTCTCCTTTTTTCTTAGATAGAGTCAGTCTGATTAATCTCTCAAACTGCTGTTACATACATTATACTCACTATGAGCAAAAAGTAAACATTTAAATTTAAAAATTTTCTTCCTGTATCATAGTTGCGCTTGCGATAACGTAGCCGTAATTCTGCTCATAATCATTTGAATATATGCCATACGATGCTTTCGTATTTTCGCTAATGCTACTCTTGACTTGTTCTAGTGTAGTCGCAAGAAGTTGAGAGTCAATCTCTAATTGTTTTTCGCAAAAAGAATAATAAAACTTATATTCGCGCGTGTATTCTAGGGGATAAAATAATTTTCTCTCGCCGGAGTCAACATTCAGAATTCCAAACGTTGATATTTTGGCTGTCGGAATTGGGTCGGAAAAAGTATTCATTATAGAGTCTATATTATCATAGACATTTGTCATATGAACAGTGTTGACTATTAAATCATTTATTTTTTCATAATATGTGGTGATCGGTATACCACCTAATATTTTTTCTACCATTGGATTTGAAATAATGAATAGCCTTCTGAAAACGTCGGAGCGCGCATATTGTTGCAACACTTGAAAGGTGATCTTATCTTGTATTCCCTTCTTGTCCGAGATTAAAGATGCATCTGGTTTTATATAAAGAATATATATATCTCTGCTATTTAATTGTTCTAAAATTCTCAAAACAGATCCAGAAATTGTTCCGCCGCCGGCGATAATGAACAAGTAGGGAGGTTTCGCATCTTTTAAAAAATATTCCAAAGAAGGGCAAAACGACTCGTATTCTTCATGTGAGTTTTGCAGTGGTATCTGTTTAAACTTAGACATTTTATGATGGGCTGAGTCAATGCCGTATACATCATATTGAGAATGCTGTGAAAAACTTGCAGCAATTCTGCAGCCGGCGTTTCCCAAACCAATTATTGTTTCCAATTTATTTCCTTACGAATTTGGGCCCACATCTTTGACCATGGTTCTTTGCTGGCCGCTAGCTTTAAGTTTGTCTTCTAGAAAGCTTGCTAGTGCCCTATTAAAGTCTGGCATCGGCGCAGTGGGGTCATGGCGAATAAGCATTTCTGTATAGCGAACTACGTTTTTATAATGATCACTTTTTAGGAACTCTACTTCGGTTTTATTATCTAAAATTCCTAGCAAAGCCGGATCTACACAAAACATATCAAAAAGTTCTTTAAATTTTCCTTCAGCAGCACTTTCGGGATCCTTTCTTGCTTTCTTTAATATGGCTATGAATATAACGGCGCCGATGCCGACAAGGGCTGCTGTACCACCTGATGCAGCTGCGAAGGCGGAGAAGGCCGTGAACTCTCCCAAAGCTGCAGCCATGGTAAAAGCCGTACTGATAGTGGCAGTGCCATATTTAGCATATTTTGCCTGAACCTCTTTCTTACTCAATTCATTAACGGCAATATCAATCGCCATTACAAGATCTATTGCTTTTCGTACATTGCATGGAGGGAGACTAGCTTCGCTCAATTGAATAAATTCAGAATATCCGCGCCAGCCCTCCATTATGAACTTCATCTCAGCCATGGCTCATACCTCGGTCGAGGTGTCTTCTGGGCCGCTAGCTGGCAATTCAGCTTGTGCCGCTCTTTCTGAGGCGCCTTTCGCCCTTGAGAACAAGTCAACAATGCTTCCTTCGGGACGTACTAGTTTATGGATTTTTACCAGCAAGTCGGCAATTAACTGAGGATTGTTTTTTCTCTTAAGTACCTCTAGTCTGGTGCTGATAGCGGTAACACCAATCATAGCTTCGGCAATCTCCTCAGAAAGACTTGCGCCTTCAGAAATACTTTGCACCTCTTCTTTGATTAAGATTCTTAATTTTTCTTTTGTTAATTTCATAAACTCACCCCATCAATGTAACAATAAATAGTATCTTATGTTTCAATATACTTCATGTTTCCGAAATCTTTACCCATACTTAAGTTTACTTTAAATTTACCTAGCTTGGTATTTTCAAATATTTTTACAAGTTCGGAAAATATTTCTCTATCTTCCTTTTTAAAATCCAATACGATACTATCATGTATACAAAACGCAACGTTGCTAGCTCGGTTTTTCAAGGCATCGATAATTTTAATTGTCCTCTCTAAAACCAAATCACTTGTTACGCTCTGTATTACATAGTTTAAGGCGTGATGATCATCTGCTTCGATGCTTCTGCCAAAACATGTTTTAACAACGTTGTCGGTGTAATATTTATTTAAAATTTTATCCTTATCGAAGACATTTTCAAGCCTAGGATTTTTTGCCCTTGGATTATAAAGCCAAGCAAAAACTTTCTTTTTAACCACTTCACGACTTAAAGGTACTTTAAAGACATTCTTTCCTATCCAGGTATGGATATCCTCATCCGGCTGCTTGGCGCCTAAAAGACCCAAAAAAGTCCTTAATTCGGCGGCGTTATAATCAAGCTCAATAAAAAAATCATTATTTGGTTTGATCAAGGAGCGATATTCTTTTCCAAGAGTTAGAATCGGAAAACTATTTTGTGTAGTGGTAAGACGACCTGTCTTTGTACCAAAAATATTATATTCTATCTGCGGCTTGGAACTCATTAATTTCTTTTTTAACTTTAAAGACCTGTAATTTGTCTTGCCCTCAAAAATAGAAAAATCTAAATTCAATTTTTGTTTGCTGATCTGGCAAATCATCTTTTGTATGCTTAGTAAAAAATTATAATTTTTGGGTTTTTCAAAATTTTCAAAAACGTGCTTTGTTATTTCATTTCTAAGATCAAAGTGCTCCAGCAAAAATTGCTGTGGTGCAAGATCGTAAAAACACACATCATCTAAATTTATTTTTGCCTCATTGAAAGAGCACAAGTATGCTTTCATCTTATCTAAAGAAGCATTCCAGTCCTCAGAAAGATTCTCTGGACACATATCTTCATACGATTTACCATAACAGTACAGACTAGCATATTCTATGTTATTGTGGTGCGTATCCTTGCTGTACTTCCAGGTGCCAGTTAATCCTTGGGGCCATTGTTCGCGATAAAATTGTCCATTGGCGTATACCGCAACACACTCTTCTTTATAATCTAATTTCTGAAAAATCAAAATGTTTTTACGTTAACGTTTAACTCTCTATTGATTCCTTTAATAGTCTTACTCAGACCATGCACTTTATAATACGGAATTATATCATTTCGAAATTTTTTATTCATCTCGTAGTCATCAATAAGTTTACGTTCTTCTACCATCCTCAAATAATAGTAGACACGAAGCCAGAAAAGTTCACCATATTGTTGTGCATAATTGCTAGCCAAGTCGAGTTGTCCCTTAAAGAAGCAATCTTCTGGTTTTCTTGTAATCGTCTTAATTTTTGTTATTTTCTCAAAGGAATACGTGCTCCACTTTTTACAGGGATCTGCTACGGCCATTGTCGGCCGTTTCAAAACATAATTGTTGTACAACTCTACCATATAATGCCTCAAAATAGAAATTTCTACATCATATGCACTTTTGTAAAATCTCTTAAAAGGTTTGTTCATTTTTTCATAACTGTAAGGAACGCCGTACTTAGACATTTTTTGTGCTATTTTTTTGTTAAGAGTCATATTGGCAACGAGGCGCCATGGCGCATTTTTATCAACAAGAAAACCAAATTGTTCAGCAGTTTTCACATAAAAGTTTATATCAATATCTGATAGGAAGCCACTTTTAATTGTATCATCGGAATAATCTAAATTATGTACATCAACGATTAAACCACTAATTCTAGGATTGCAATGTTTTGATCTCGTGAATGCAGATAATGTAACAGGAAGTTGTCTTGTTATACTCCGGACAAATTCAACAAATATTCTTACAAAGCTTTCAAGGTTAAGTATTTTTTTCTGTCTTTGGGGCGTTAAATAAAATTCGTTAAAGGCACTAGATAAATTTTGTAAATAATTCGAATATTCATTACTCAAAGAAACCCATCCTTTTTTAACCTCGGGGCTGAAAAATATATTTTCTTTTTTCAATCCTCGTGCGCCGGCTTGTAATTTGTATCTAGAAACATACTCCATCATATCGTTGTAAGCATCAACAACAAAAGCTAGCCCAAAAACAGTCTTCTTGGCTGAATATTGTTTTAAATAATGTTCATCTACATAAATCGGATCTCCATTCATATCAACCCTACCGTAGAGATTTCCACCAAATTTCCAAAAATTAATTTGTTTTGTGTCCTCAAGATAATCAGTCTGAAAGGCAAAATTTTTATAAAAATTTCTTTTTTCAAACGTCTCTTCTGCAGAAAGAAAATTATTTGCGCCTATGGTGGAGTACTCGTTAAAGCCTTTTCTAGGTTTGAGGTTTTTTTCTACTAGTTTATTTTCTTTATAAGACATAAATATTTACTCACTTTGTATTTTATTATATGCGTTTGTTTAATGTAGCTACCAAGTTCGATGGCCCTAGAAGCGCTTAAGCTCACAGGATGTCGAGGCCTCCGGGGGGGCTGAGCAGCTCGGACTTGGGGGGAGGCGGAACTTCGGCGCCGGCGTCCTGCTCGCCTTCGGGAGCGAGCAATCCTTGCTTCTCAGTCTCGGATGGCTTTTTCTCTGTGGCGGATTTCGGCGTAACATTCTCAGTTTTAGGTTCATTGCCGGAAGACGTCCATATGGCAGAAATATTAGTTGTAAAATTACCATTCGCTAATGTACTCTCCACTTTGTCTACTTGATAATAGCCGCCTAGGCGTATACGACTAGCTACAGAATTCTGGTCGCGCGGGTCGCCTAGGCCCAGCGGCCTAGACTGTACATAAATCAACTGTCCAGGTACAAATAAGCTATTACCCACCAATTCAGCATTAAAATTATATATAGATCCTCCACCTAGATCATTAGCTATATTATTTGTGCCTATTACTTTCGCTTCACCGAGAAATGGGGCATCATTTTTTTCAAAAGTAAGGCCTTTAATAATGCCAGAATCAGAACCCAGAGTAAAATAATATATACCTTTTCTTAAATCATCCATTCGTTGGCCGGAGAGCGCACCAGATCTATGTCCTCTCGCGTACAACAACAAAAAATCATATACCGGTGCGTCTGCAGTTTTTAACCACGCAGCTGAAACTGGCGTGATATCATCCACCTTTACACTTCCGCCGGTGAGGTTCGGCTTAAGACCAGAAAGCTGTACGCTCATCGCCTGGGTGTTTATCGAAGTGAAAACCTTACTTTCACTATCAACACACTGCTCTCCCATTGCTGCCGGTAATAACTCTCCTATTAAATCATTAATTAAGTTCCTTAGCAAATAAGAATCTCTTTGTGGAGAAATCACTTTTTTGACAAACCAGGCTTGAAAAAGGTGCAAAGAAATAGGTATATCTGCAATGCTGATTGCAGCAGAAATAGAAAGATCACAAGGATTAACGATAGACATTGGTCCAACCAATAATCTTACTTTGGAAACAGGAGATTTCTTATAATCAGAACTCTCATTCAGTACGTCATAGCAAGCTTCTAATAAATCACCAAAAAAGAAATACATCACCCTTACTTTTGTAGCGTCTAAGGGGCTTAAGCCAGGTTTTAGCTTTTTAAGCGCCTCGGTAGCTTTTTGCGAAGATTCCTCTCTAGTCTGATCGTCAACAACCCACTCTGTTGTTCCCTGCTTAGCGATCTGATCAACGGCCTCATCGACTTCTCCGGACCGAGTGGTCGACGTCACCATCTCCCCCTGGGTGCCCACTATTTTATTGTAGTTTGCAATCAAATCTGCGCAGTTTTTTGCTTGAGATGATTGGCTTTCGTCTCGAATTTTTTGGCTTCCTTGGGGCCCCTGTCCGGCGACGGCGGCGGCGTGCTGACCGGCGGCGGGGGTTCGGCCGTGTCGACCAACTTGTGACAAATCAACATCCATAAAGAAAATCGTTGCGCCCTGGTCGTCCGGATCAAAAAATCTATCTAAAATCTTTCTATAGGTTTTCGCACGAAGGGTGGAATTAATTCGGTTGCGCGCCTCTTGCTGAGATTTGATGCTCTCATCTATATCTTCGGTGGACGAAGAGTCTGGATTTGTGCCCGGGCTACCGGGGGACTGGCCGGTTTGTTCTAGGCGTTTTTGTCGGTCGGTTTGCGAGCGCTCCAGGCTAGCGTTGATCTGATCTTGGCGTTTTTTATCTTCAGCATCGGGAATTAATAGATCAGTTTCCGGGGCGGATAGGGCGCCTTCGACCCACGCGTGATATTCAATCTCTAAGGAAGCAGTACCATCTATTCTAAAATCAAACGTATGATTCTTCAAAGTTAAATTTAGAGTAGTCTGTGTGCTGTGCAAAATATCTTTTAAGTTAGTGCTTATGTCCGCTGTATTTGGCCTAGCCCAGCCAACCATTAATTTAATACGATAATCCTCTGCATGATATCTAGTTTCATTTCCGCGGCCAGGAGGCCGGACTATCAAATCAGAATAAGTATACTCCTCGCCATCCGGAGACGTTCTTTTTTTTGTTAAAGACGTAAGATTTTGAAAAAATATTTTGAGTGTACACCTTATATTATTAGAAATCTCAGCCGGCTGTGATGCTAAAAGTTCAAAATTCACACTCTCGATTCCAACATCTTGGCCTCTGCCGCTCATATCTGCAAAAATAGAAACCGGGGAACTGCCGGCAGTAAAACTCCCTTCACTAAAAAGAAATTCAACCACCCTATCTTTTTCTGTGGACTCGCCAATTACTTTAAATAATCGTATCATCGGCTGCATATGCGCAAGTTCTTTCGATGTTATTTTGAACAGTTCTTCGGCGCCGCTAACATTTGTTATCTTGCTTACTAGTTCGTATATATCCCCCGACGGTGGCGTCTTGATTTTAAAAAAATTCTTATAAGCACCCACGGGATTATTCACACTAAACTTTGTTCCTCCCCCGGTCAAGCCCATCGATAAATTTCTCATTAAAAAACATTGCGCCTGAAAGCGCGCTTCGTATGCCGCATCAATATCATTTTCGATCGTCTGTTTGGTGGTTGTTACCATAATTTATTTTATGTCTCTAGAACAGACAACGCCTCCTCTAAATTAATAGGTATAAATATAACATCACCAATCTCGTTAGAAAAATCTCCCGGCCTTTTGTTTATCCAGGCAATCACCCACCAATATCTCGAATCTCCAAACGCTCTAAAAGCTAATTTTTCATATCTATCTCCGACTTTCCATATATGCTGTGCCAAGTGAAGTCTGGCAACTTGTGATTGGGTTGGATATACCAGTGTCGGACTTCTATAATGATGAATCCCGACAACACCACGAGATTTAAAAAGATCTTTATAAATTTCATTTGTATTTAGGGTCTTGTGTCTTAGCGCATATCTTGAAACTGCCATTTTTTTCTCCTATTTAATCGTTTGGTGCGGTGTGGGACATCTCAAGGTCGGCCGCATTAGGATCGCCACCAAGCATATTGGACGCCTGGCCGTGGGCGACGGATGCCGCGGCACTGTTTGGATCAGAATAATTCTTTGCAGTGTGGGCAGTCGTCATAGACAGTCTACCAGTACCATATGGATAAGTTTCGCCGGGCCCTCTAAATACTGAATTATTATATCCCAAAGCGTGGGAGTGCAACACTGTAAACTCACAACTAATTTGTAGTGTTTTTGGAACAAACATCGAGGCTCCTCCACCAAATAGACCTCCGCCGCCTTCAGTAAAAAAGCCGGCTTCCAGCTTTGGTTTAAACGAAAATGATTTTATAACACCATAAATAAATTCATCTCCGGACGGGTGTTGGATTAAATTACCAAAACTTAATTTAAATATAGGCGCCTCCGACAACGTTGCTACGGAGGCGTTTTCATTGTATGTCGGATACATGGAACGAATCATTATCTGAGCCATGTCCATATTTACCATTGCTTCTTTGGTACCATATGACGGCGCGTCAAAACTAAAATTAATTGTTCTTTTAGTATTTTGATAGGTCATAATTGGATCCATTCGAGCATAAACCTCCTGTTCATTCCATTTAGAATCAAATTTATCTTCATAAGCTGTCAAAAAAGCTTTAAATTCAGCATTTTGTTCATACTGTCGTGCATTTTGAAAAATTATTTTTTGGCCCGCTTCAAAAAGAAAATCAGAATTATCTGCACCCTCAAATGTTCCTGCCATTTTTTATGACCTCCTTACAATTGCGCTATGTTTCTTGTTGAGATATGTCTCAACAGCTTTTGCAATAACTTTTGTTCCCGCCGTATCCATTACCAAGAGGACGTCTTGACCCTTCTCTTCAACATCCGATGCACCTGTTAGCGTAGTTGTGAGATTACCAATCATCGACGAAAGGCCACCAAGAGCTGCAGCAACAACAGTACCGGTACCCATTTCGTTAATTTGAATCATCATATTTTCCAACGCTCTTACTTTTGTTTCGTCAACTCCAACTGTCGCTTTTATCGTCTCGGCAGCTGCAGTAAGTACACCAGACGCTTCTGGGCCCATTTCTGCTAGGTTTTCGAACCCTTCGGTCAATAAAGCAAATTTAAGCACAGAAGAGGTTGGCATAGCCGACATAACTTGTCCGACATCCTTCAGATTTTTTGTAACATTCATCAAGCCGGCGGATCCGGCGGCCATGGCTTCAAACATATGTGCCATAGAAAGTGCAATAACGGCGACAACAACACCCAACGCAATCAGCGGAGGTAGAGTTAACCAGGATGAAAGAGCAAAAATAACGAGCGCACCAGTAAGCATTACTATCGCTGCGGCAAACATAACCAAACCAGGAGCTGCCAGCAAAGCAAACAACCCTATTAATACCAAGCTAGCACCCAATACTACAAGAGCCGCAACAACAATAACGACGGCTATAGCGATAATAGTCAAAGCAACCGCTGCCATAAGAAGAGCGACACCAAAGCCAATAGCACCTATTCCAGCCATCAAAAATCCTGCGCCGGCCATAATAAGTGCTGCTCCGGTAAATAACATTGCTACGCCGAAGGCCATCATTGGGCCTGTGGCGCCTCCGCCGGCAATTGCCAAGCCGATCATCAAGCCAATCAATATTGCTAATCCGATATATAGGGGAGGGGAGTGAATAGAGGCAAAAAGCGCGTATCCTATTAGCAACAGTGCCGCGGCGAGGAGGCCGACAAAAAGCGCTGCCTTGATACTACTCAAGCCAAGCACTGTTTGCGCCGCACTATATGCCCAAGTTATGGGAGTTAAGATAGCCAACCCAGCTGCAGCTGCATATATTGCCGCGGTATACGCAGCTTTAATTGGCAACAAGAGCATATATTTAGCAGCCGAAACAATGCTTGCTTGAGCATTTGTTATTTTTGCAGCCGTATTTAAACCAGTTGCTGCAGCCTCGACGCCGTCTGCAACTGTATTTGCGCCGGTAGCGGTTAATTCCGCTCCCAAGGCGACGGTTACAGAACCAGAGGCTGTGGCATTAGTTCCTTTTGCAATCGTGTTTGCTGCTATGGCTTGGCCGTTGGCTCCATATAGCAAAGTTGATGTAGATCTTCTGGCATTTGCACCTTCTTCGACGACGGTACTTTCGAGATTAGATGCGGTATTTGCTTCAGTGGCAGCTGCCACAGTGGCCTGGGCAGCTGCCAATTGCGCGTCCATTAAAATTGCTCTTGCGGCTGCAGCTGCCTTGAGCTTCATTACATAAGTAAGAACCGTCATGGCGGCGGCCAAAGAAAGAATACCGCCAGTGATCACTGGACCGGCAATTTTCGTCATCCAATCCAAAACAGTCTTCAATCCTGCGGCGATGGGGCCAACAAAAGCAGAAATAGATTGCATTATGCTCTCAATCGATTCTTTAAAGTTACGTGATCGATCAGCCAATTCTTGTAGTTCATCTGGAGAAAGCAAAGTCGCCTCTCCCTTATCCAGTTTATTTAATCTCGCATCTAGTCCATCAATTGACATACCAAAAAGCCTATTAGCCTCGTCCATATCAGTGATTCCAATTGCAGCTGCAATTGCTTTTTGTTCATACTTACCCAGTGATCCAAAAGCTTTACCCTGCGCCTTGATAGATTTGTGAATTGCCCGAATTCTATCATTTTCTGACATTTCTACCATTTTAAGGCTATTGAGATAATCACCACCTAATATGCCGTTTAAACGACCGGTCGCTTCGGCGGCGCCTCGAAAGGTATCAAATTGGCTTGTTATGTTTAATAACCTACTGGTTTCAACACCAGTTTCTTTTGCCATGGCCGACAACTCCATATAAATTCCTGTGAGTTTTTTAGCATCCCTGCTATAAGCAGCCAACGTTGGCATAGCGGCTTGTAAATCAGAACTCAATTTTGCAATCGGAATATCCATTGCGCGGGAGGCTTTAATTAATTGGCTGGTCATCGCCATCGATTTGGTCGCGCCCATACCAAGTGTTTTGTTAAAGGTATTAAGCAAAGGTACTGATATATCAGAAGATACACCTATCCTATCCATTGTGGCAACAAAGCTCCCCAACTCAATACGAGACGTCTCAGATATATCGGTAAAGCTCTGCATACCAGCATATAATGCCTTTAAGGCTTCGCTAGATCCATCAATTGTAACGCCATACCTAGAGGTCTCATCCCTAACAGTCGTTATTATCTCACCATATTCTTCACCCGCGCCGGTCGACTTATAGAAACTAGCTTGCGCAGAGTCTAACGCTCCGATCATCATTGTTGTGCCTTCCATGACTTTCATAGACATGGAGCCTATTATATTCTGAGCTCCAGCGAATGCTTTTTCGGCGGCCTTTGCCATACTGAAAGATGCTTTCTCTACGCTGCCAAGATTGCCAATCATTCCAAAGAGAGATTGATTCCAACTATCGCTTGTAAAACTTAGCGGGCCCAATCGTCCTGTTAAGCCATCAAAAGAACTACCCAGCCCGTCGGCCGCGGCTGCAGCCTCAAGATGTCTTTTTACTAACAACGAGGATGCGGCAATCTGCTTTTCAAAGTTTTCTATTTGATCTTTGTTAACTTCGGCATTTGCCTTTAGTGCCTTAACATTCTTTCTCAGCGCATCGCGGATAGCCTTTAAAGCATATGCATGCGCCTTCTCTTTATTAACTACCGTCTCAAGTCCATCAGATAGTTCGTCCAGATAACGCTTGTGTTTTTGTGCACCGAGAGCACCCAGCTCTTGTTTTCTAGTTGCCTCATCGAGACTAAGGCTCATTCGTCTAACTGCTTCTTCAGCAGAAAGAGCACTACCAGAAAAATCTTGTACTTCTTCTTTTAAGGCGGCGATAAGCTCTTCAGCCTCTTCGGCCTCTAGGCCAAGCTTTTCAATAAGCCTTATTGCGTCTTTTAACGCCATTTACAGTTTCCCCCTACTTAAATGGCCACTTAATACCCGTTTTTCTAAAAAATGTATTTGCTGCTTTTTCAAGTTTGAATTTATTTTTATATGTCCTGGCATCACTTAAGCCGTGATCTTGAGCCAGCCTCATATAATCTTTCTCTTTTGCCAAGACATTCATAAAACTTTCAACTTCTGATTTTGTACCAGATATTTTAACATCAGGCACTGGGCCTCCGAACATACCACGCAAAATCCACTTTACCCAGCTGCCAAACATGCCAAGCCAAGATTCATTAAGCTTTTCTTTCCTCGCCACACCAAGATCAACAACCATTTTTGATAATTGATCTTCTGTTAAGGTCTTTTGTTCTTCCATGGAAAGTCTCCCAAGAGTAAATATAATACTATTGTAAATAGTATTTTATAAAAAAAGCCGAGAAGCATTTCTCGGCTTATTTCTTATCGTTTTGATTTAGCCTTCCTCATAGCATCTTCTTGAGCAGCGTTTTCTTCTTCAAATTGTCTCTGCAATCTTCTAAGAAACCAAGTACGAAGACCGACAGGCAAACTATAGGCTTCTGTAAAACTCCAACCACCATGATATTTGAGGACAAAAAACTGTTCGTAAACAGCCTCCATATAGTTATTACTGAGGCCAAAAAAAGTCCGCAGTAAAGGGCACCTCCATTAGTGCATCTGCACCGCAAGTGGAACAAGAAAAATCTTGTGTTAAATCTATATTGGGACTTAATTTCTTATAAATATTTCTTAAATATCTAGAGTCTGAAGCCGGTACCACATTAATAAAACTATTAAGCTGTGTTTTATCTGTTATTCCACTCACAGAAACAATATATAGCCTCATTTGATCTGTTAGGGTTGTTTCGCCTAAACTATGTTTTCTTTTTTGTTCCATAGATTTAGTTAACCACTTTTCATCTTTTCCGCTCAAAAGACGCACCTCGACATCAACTTCCATTTTTGGCAAAGTAA
>Ga0098054_1000880_pt1 | contig 16267 bp, 30 predicted proteins | sample 16_taG_FD_75048 | JGI IMG/M metagenome (GOLD analysis project Ga0098054, IMG submission 75048) | Marine viral communities from the Subarctic Pacific Ocean - 16_ETSP_OMZ_AT15313 metaG | ecosystem: Environmental > Aquatic > Marine > Oceanic | place: Pacific Ocean | collected 2015-01-18
ACACAAATTTACGCACAGGATGATGTTTCAGGGGCTTGCCTTGTGCATGACAACGGGGCTGACAAGCTTGGTTATTTTGAACTCGATAGCGTGACTGATCCAGGTACGATCTACTTTAAACTTTACAGCGGTGCCTTCACCTCCAGTGGGACAAAAGGGTTTCCCAACGGATGGACGATCAGCTATCCATATGATATTAGCGACACCAGCAACAACAGAAGAAATCCATTGTGACTAGTACGCATGCACAAGGAGGTGCAGCGATTAGCGCAACGCTTGCTGCCAGCACTTATCTGGGTCCTGTTAACGATTTATTGCAGCTTGTCCTTACTATCGTAGGAATCATTTCCGGAATGATGGCTATTCGGTTCTACATGAAGAAAAATAAAAATGAGCCTTCGCAATGACCAAGAGGTCTTTGCGAGCTTAATCCCGCGTTTAATCGATTTCATTTTTACAAACGGTTACACCTGCACGGTTGGTGATGCTTATCGCTCACCTGATGTGCAGTACGGGCATGCAAGTTCATTGCATCGCAAGCGGCTGGCAATAGACCTTAATTTATTCAAAGACGGCAAGTATTTGACAGACAGCGAAGATTATCGCTTTGCAGGGGAATACTGGCTAACACTTAACGACAATTGCACTTGGGGCGGAAGTGCAGACGGTAATCATTTTTCCGCTTTTGCTAGTAAATATCAAATGGAGTTTTGAGATGGAGCATCGAATGATTGATGAGATTAAAGACTGCTGGGAAGAGTTCCCCATGGCGGTCAAATGGATACTGGGCGCAGGATTGTTTTTCGGCATGATTTTCGGGGCGGCGATTGCCTAACCAAATGGTGCTTGGAAAGCGAATACCCGTTGGGGTTGCCTGTACCGGCGCGATCACCTTTGCTGGCGATATATGGAATGTGACCCATCCGGAAATGGCGCTGTCGGTTGCTGCTTGGGGTGGTCTTGCAGCCTGCGTCACCGCCTGCCTGCAGGTTGCCGTCGTAAATATTGGGGGAGTCACAAATGCAGATAAAAATTGCTGTGGGCAATGCAAGTGATGCTTAAAACCAAATTACTCGCATTTGGCGCTGCCCTGGTTGCTATGCTTTTAACTGTAATTAAATTCTTAACAGTTCGTAATAAGCAATTGAAACATAAAGCGAAAGTTACAGAAAAAGCACTCACTTTAGAACGGGATAAGGTTAAAAATGATAACGAAATTGACCAAGATTATTCCCACAGGGCTGCGGAGGCGAGAAAGGATATTCGCAACAAACGCATTCCTGCTCATCTGCGTAACCCTCGCAACTAGTTGTAGCAACACTCCACACTTTGCACTGGGCTTGCCCTCGTGCGTAACGCCGATTCCGGTGACAGAGGAAATTTGGAATGACCTCGCTTTGCTTCAGGAAACGATGTCAAACAATCAGCTTGTCGATCAGCAATGCATTGAGAAGCTGCGCAGCCGCATTGCGCTGCACGATGAAACCACAGGATAACGAATGCCGCACTACTGGAAGCAAGCAATCAGAACTGCATTTGCATTCACGGCGCTCATTATTATGGCGCTTTCCGTGCGACACATCAGCTTTCGCGAGGGATTTGAAAAAGGATACGAACAAAGGGAAATGATCTCTGTAAGCCAGGTGAAAGAGGCTTATCGAATTGGCTTTGCAAATGGAATGCAAAGATGCCGGAAGACGGTAACTCCGGTAGTAGCACAAAGGGAGAGTTGGTTTGAAGATTCTATTGTTGGACATCGAGACAGCGCCTTGTACTGTTTACACATGGGGACTCTGGAACCAGAATATTAATCCAGGCAACATCATAGAGCAGGGCTACACAATGTGCTGGGCGGCTAAATGGCTGGGTGAGAAAAAAGTAAAATTCTCGTCAATCCATCAGGCCACACGCGCAGACATGATCGATGAGATTTATGATTTGCTGGAAGAAGCAGATGCTGTCGTACACTGGAACGGAACCAAGTTTGATATTCCTACATTAAACAGCGAGTTTCTCGCGGATCGGCTCGATCCTCCTAGTAGCTATGCGGAAATCGATCTACTCAAAACTGCCAGACAGCGGTTTCGCTTACCAAGCAATAAATTAGACTACGTTGCGCGCTACTTGGAAATGGATGGGAAAATCAAACATATGGGAATGCAGTTGTGGCACGACTGCATGGCGAACGATAAAAAAGCATGGCGATTAATGAAGAGGTACAACAAACGGGATGTGACGCTCTTAGAGGACATCTACCACGTTTTACTCCCATGGATAAGAAATCACCCCAACATGGGGCATTTTGTGGATACAAGCGATATCAGCTGCGCTAAGTGCGGCTCAAAAGAGGTAATTAAAAATGGGAGAGAAATCAGGACAATCGTCCCCTACCAGCGATATAAATGTATCGACTGCGGAAGCCCCCTCAAAGGGCGGTTGGGAATTGCTGGACACAGACCAACAACAAGAGCGGCCTGATGAATACCAGGTGGGGGGAGATCACTATTCAAACATGAGTATCGGTGTGTCTGAATTTCTGGTAGCCAATGACATTGGTTGGCTGGAAGGAAACGCCATAAAATATCTTTGCCGACATTCAAAAGTCGAAAAAGGCAAGGAGCAGGACATCAAAAAAGCCATCCATTACTGCGAGCTTATCTTGCAATGGCAATATGAGGTGACCGACAATGCGAGTAACGAAAATTGAGCAAATTGAGGCATTAGTAAAGAGTCTCTATAGTTTGGTTGAAACGAGGGAGAAAGAAATTTCTAAGTTGAAGGTAGAACAGCGCGTTCTGCTGGCTCAGTTAAAAGCCGCACAGAACGCGCAAGTCGTAGACTACGGTTGCGAATCGGTTCTGTTAAAAAGGGCGTAATTACCCTGTTGTTAAAAGTGTAGTACAACTTTAGTTCTTTCTTCAGACTTATCAAAAACTTAGCTTAAAGTGACTTCTACGATGGAATGCAATCTAAGCCGTGCGCCGCATACCTATGCGAATTGTTACACGGCCTTATAAAGTATAATCCTCACATCCGCAGAAAAGTTAGCTTCTTTCGATTCGTCAATTTCTCAACTTTGCTTTCAAGCAGATAAACATCTTGTTGGGTGTAATTATTCCAGATGTCTGTCCCGTGATGACCAGCTAAAGCATCGGTGATTCTTTTTTCATATACCCCATGCGCAGCCAGCCTTGAAATGAAAGTATGGCGCAGATTGTGAATCCCTGTCCTCTGCCATTCGCCGGACGGTAGTCCTGCGTTTTTCCAGCATGCCGAAAACAGTTTCCATGTTTTCCCAAGCTTCCCGCCCCTGTTGCTTGCGCACCTGCTCGGAAAAATGTAACGACTGCCATTGTTTCTTTCGTAATCGACTGCTTCCTTTGCAAGCGAGTTCAGGATGACAGCCCTTGGCTTTACAACCTCCTTGGACTTCCCATATGCGATTATCACATAAGTCGAGTATGGATCGTGAAATTCTCGGATATCGGTCCATTTCATGCCGGTGACCTCCTGTTCACGCACCCCCGCGTTAATCGCAAATTTGCAGAGACCCTTGCGCCAGTGTTCAGGCAGGGCAGCAAAAAGTTGGTCTTCCTCTTCATATGTCAGTGCAATCGATTGTTTTTTCATTCCCCTAGGTCGCTCAAAATATGGTGTCTGAGGAATCCAGCGCCAATGCTTGCTCGCTCGATTCATTACTGCCGCTAGGTATCCCACGCGTTGGTTCACAGTTCCTGCCGTGCGTTGACCTTTACCATCATCAAATAAGCCGCGCCCTTGCAGGTAGTCGCTTCTCCATTCGGAGATAGCACCATCGTCAACTTCAATGATGGGCATATCGCCAAAATAATGGCACATACCCGCCAAAATATTTGCGACAGCATCTGCATCTTTGCCTGTAAACTCATCCAGATATCGTTGCGCCGCCTCGCCAAAGGGGCGCATTGCATCTCTTTCCATTTTTTTAAAGATCGATATTGATTGGTTCATTTTGATAAACTCCTGAACCAATTCGCACTACCATCCTGCTCTTTTTGCTGATTTTTTTCAATCACTTCTAGTTTTTCCTTTACCTGTATTAGCGTTCCTTTGATGTTAATAAAGGTCCGCCAATAGTCATCCGACTTGGTGTCATCTTCTACCTGGTTGTCTTTATATTTAGCCATGTCTGCTTTCGCAGCACTGAGCGTCACCCGCGCTTTTATCTCTCGCCAGTGCGGGTTGTTTTGATGTTTTTAAACAAACAAACGCTCTGCATGATCCACCAAAAGACGAACCTCATCTGAGAAATTCATTTTTTTTGTCATGTTGAAATCTCCAGATTTGAGGAGCGTCGAATCCAGACGCTGTCTTCCTGTTTGGTGGTTAGGCTTCCGGTTTTAAGGATTTGCCGCTGGTAGGGCGCGAAGATGCCGCCTGCTTTCGTGGAGCAACTCCAGATGTCGATTCTGCGGCTAACTTCAATATCCTCAAGTATCTCGTGTGCCGCTGATGCGAGAGGGCGCTGACGGGCCTGTAGTTGCACCTCATAGCCATTTAGATATAGCAGCATGAGGGCTACCGAGACCTGTTCGTTTCTTATTGCTTCCGTGTGTTGCAAAACGCGAGGGGTGGCACTTCCCTGTGCCACAAGCGATGTCATATCCATCAGAATGGAATATCTTCATCCTCTTCTTCTTCTTCGGTGATAGGCGCTACGAGAAAACCACTTTTCCCAAAAGACTCGTAATATTTGACTGTGATCATCAGCTTTTGACCGATCCACTCGTCACTCTCTTTGCCAAACGCACGAATTATCTCTTTCGTATTCGTGGGATTCAGCACCAGTTTTTTGTCTTTACCTTTAAATGCAAGTGCTGGCTTTATCTCTTCACCGTCATCGGTGTCAAATGCGACCATTTCGACTGCGGAAATTCGAACATCAAATCTCTTGCCAGTAAAATCATCCGCTTTCAAATATTGGCCTTCCTTGCCTGCGTATTGCGTCATATCCACTAATCTTCACTCCCATAAAAAAACTTATAGTTTGGTTTGAGGAGGTCTATTTCTGTTTGGATTGCGTGTGCGCAGTTGATTTCCTGAGCGTTCCTGAATGTGTCCCGAAAATCGAAAAGGTCTACTTCGTCCGGCCCTGCGCATTTGGAGAAGAAGCGAACCAGGTACTGATCTGGAATTGTCTCGAGTAGCTCTACGACATCCACCTGATCGTAGTTTTCGCTAATCCATAGTTCCGATGCCTTTTGCCGCTCGCGCAAACTAAAGTCATGCATAAAGTCATCGCAATGCTCTGCGAGCTTATGTTCAATTAGCTCTTTGAGAGTCAAACAGAAATTCTCCTAAAGCGTTAGTATAACTTTAGGAATGAAGAGAATCTAGTGTTGATTTAAGGAATATTAAGCTTTTAAAATATTCTGAACCCATTCTTTTTCTTTCTTACGAGCGAATACGGTTTTAAACCGATTCTTGTGGGTCGGATGGTCAGTTTGATTTCGGCGCAAAAAATCCAGCGTCGTGTTTACACCGCTCGCTTCCATCTTTGCAATCTGTTTCTCGTGCCGTTTAGTTTCCTCGTGCAAAAAATTGTGCCGCCTGCTGGCGGTGATACCGTTCGCTGTAATGCAAGTGTTAATGTAAAAATCGGCAACCGCATGTATGAATTTCGACGTTACGCTAAAATATTTCCGCCGCTTGTCAGTTCGTTTGGGTCCTTTGGCTTTTTTTATCATTCCAGCGTCTTGCAACTCCGCGAAACAACGATCCATGTAACTGCGGTGCCATGAGTGATCAGGCCATCTGCGTTTCATACCATCCAGGGCATCGATGGCGGTAAACCGCCCCTCTGGCTCATTATCGCCAACCACCCTGTTTTTCAAGCTCTCTAGGGCGTAATAGTGTAGAAATCCCATGACCATGAACTTTTTAAAGGAAATGTCTCCGTAAGTTTCAAAGCTCCACTCTATCGTACATTTAATTGAAAGGGACATTGAATCAATGTTCCACACATGATCTTCCATTTGCGCAAGCGTTTTTAATTTAGCCCCTATCGTAGGCACTATTTTTTCCCTAAGTTGTTGTTACTTTCATTTTTTTCCGCAAATTGGTCAGCACCGTGAATACTAATTTTAAAGCAATTTGTATCTTGAATACGATTTTCGTATATTCGGGCCATATTCAATAATCTATAATAATAAAGTAACACTCTACATGCAAATCACGGCCATTCATGTTCATTTCGCTTGTTCCTGCCCAAGCAACAATATAAGTAGATTCGTTAAAAATCGGTTAACCTGAAAAGAAAGAAAGTTATGCTAAGCCCCCTAAGCAAATGTCAAATGAACGAAAATAACTTCTTTCGCAAAATAACAATTGCCAGTGAGGAAAACAAAATTCCTAAGCAGGTGCTTTTAATGTGCATAATGCTGAGCAACGAACAAGAAACCATTGACTGGCTGCACGAAATAGGTTTGGGAGAATTGCTGGCAAAGCGAGAAGAGTTAATTAGCCTGATGGGCAGCTGGCCCCTTTTTACTCAGACTCCACAATTTTTAGAATAATTTCGAGCCGCTCATCCGACAGGTTGGGCAGGGCATCCAGAATTCTTTCAGCTTCCGGTGACAAATTTTCGCTAGGGCGCTTCGGGCCTTTTCCGGTCCATAACCATTCAAGCGAATATCCGCTTAGCTCTGCTATCGATTGCATCTTTTCCATGTCGGGAAGATAGCGTCCACTTTTCCATCCGCCGATGGAGGCAGCCGTGATCCCAAGCTTGTCTGCCAGACCCTTTTTTGACCCGTGTCCCTTTAGACCCATCGCTGCCATTGCGTCTTCAATGCGCAACCAGCGCTCTGCGGCCTGATCCCGACGCGCTTCTTTGGTTTTGGCTTTTGCCTGGTGGTGCTTACGAAGCACCTCGGATTTGTATTTATTTTGATTCATAAGACAGAAATCGCTTGATAATACCGTTAGTATAACTATAATTTGTCATATGGATTTTAGTCGTTTACCTAATGTTCGGTTGTTAAAAGTGTTCCATTTTCACTGCCTCTTTTCTCTTAAAAAGGAAGGGAGGCAGTTTTTTTTACGCCTGCAAAAATGAATCTACACTACATTCAAGGCCACATGCAAATGTTTGAAACATAAAATGAAATGGTTTAAGCATCCCAGCGACGCGAATATGAACTACAAGCTTCGGAAAATGAAGCTGAAATATGGCATGGAGGGGTACGGCCTGTATTGGCATTGCCTTGAGCTTATAGCCGCTGGCGTAGACAAAGACAACATCACTTTTGTACTAGAACATGACTCGGAAATCATTGCACACGACACAGGGCTGCATATAGAGCGCGTCGAGGAAATGATTGTATACATGGAAAAGACAGGGCTTTTCAGCATTGAAAACGGCAAAGTGGTGTGCATCAGCATGGCAAAAATGGTTGATGAATATATTAACAAAATACTGCGGGACCCCAAGGTTATAAAGGCTGTCCTGACACACTCCGGACACTCTCCGGACAAAGTCCCTCCTAAGAGAAGAGAACAGAAAAGAAAAAAACAGATTAAAAAGAAGAGGGGCGCTAAACGCGCACCACAGGATTTCCAAGTGACGATCCAGATGTACGGATGGGCCGAAGAAGAACTTGGCATGGCAGCAACCGTGGTGGACCAGCATACCAAGGAATTTAAGGACCACGAGTTCAAGGATGCGAAAACCGCTTGGGAGAGTGCCTGGAGAAATTGGCTGCGGCGTTCATCCAGATTTGCTCCAAAGCGTTTGAATCAAAGTACAGACAGTTATCACGCAGAACTGGAGAGACAGCTTGGCGGTGATTAACGATGTAGCTAACCTTTTCAAGAGCATGCGGATCGCATACGGGGCGCAGTGGAAGCATGGCTCAGACGCAATAGGTGTCTGGCTGGGTGCGTTGCAGAAATTCAGTGCAGACGAAATTCTGAATGGTGCAAACGAATGCATGGCGCTTTTTATCGACTATCCGCCGACGCTGCCGCAATTTCTCAAAATCATGGAGCCGTTGACAAGGCCGAATACTTATCTTCCTCCACGGAAAACCACTCAGCGTGAACGTCAAGTAAATCTCGCATTCAATCAGGCAATGAATACTTTCGGAGGCGTGGACAGCTTGACCCTTAAAAAAATGCTGGAGAAAAAGGCAGAGATGCTTGATGCGAAGAATGACGAATTTAACAAGCTGCCGGTGGAAAAATTTGCCACTGAAGCGACAGCACAAATGAGGGTGATTGCCAGCAAATACGACAAACAAAAATGCAGTAGGGAAGCGGCAATTGCCAGAGAAAAATTTATAGTACGCCAGGGAATGCAGCGACGGTGAGTGACTTCGTGTGGGTGCTGAACCATAGCCAGAAAAAGAGCGTGATTGCCCTTTTGCGAGCAACTGAGATGCCGTACAAGGTCACCGTTTCAAGGGGCGGGTCGCGCAGTAATCGACAAAACCAATACCTATGGGGTGTGGTTTATCCAACCATCATTCGTGATGGTGGAGAGGCAATGCGCGGTTGGGAAAACAAGGATTTACATGAATATTTCCTTGGGCAGCATTTTGGGTGGCGGCACTACGATCTTTTTGGAATGAAAAAGCAGAAGCCAGAACGGCGTTCCAGCATTCTTTCGACAACAGAGTTCTCAGAATTTGTTGATTTTATCCAGCGAGCGATGGCAGAGATCGGGATATTTATACCCGATCCGGAGGAGCAGTAATGGCGAGGAAAAAAAGTTTGCGCAAGCTTGCAAAGGGACAGGAGTGCCTTGTGAGGATTCCAGGTTATTGTAATCACAATCCTGAAACCACGGTGCTGTGTCATATCAGGCGGGGCGGTGTTGCAGGCATAGGGCAGAAGCCGGTTGATTTGTCAGCAGTCATTGCCTGCTCGCATTGCCATGACGTTATCGACGGTAGGGTGCCTTATCCCTTGGAAAATAAAGACACCTTTGTGCTAGAGGGAATGTGCAGAACGGTTACCTTTTTTGCCAAGCATTTGAATGTGGGTTAAATGAAAAATACCAAGGAATGGTTTCCAAAAATTCTGGAGCTTGCAGGTACGATGCCTGATGCTCAGGTTGCCAAGATTACAGGCGTACCGGCATCGAGGGTGTATAGGATTCGCACAGATAGATCCATACCGGCATTCCGGTGTGCGCCAAACACCCTAAACGTCGGAAAGCAAAAGGCTGGTCAGGATGACTGGGAGTTGCTCAACTGGCCTAGGACAGAGGAGCTTGCAGCATCCATTGATCAAATAATGGCAAAAAAACGTAAACAGGCACAAAACCGTAATGACAGACATCGATGAACAAATGGCAGAGAGGGTGTGCAGCATTTGTAGCGGCGCATTTAATATTTGTAATGAGGGCGGTGTTGATGGTTTTTTTGGAATGCTTCCTATCGCGTTTTGCCCAACCTGTAAGGCTGGGTTGTTAGATTTTGCGGATCAAGTGACGCCGGAAAAATTGTGTAGTCAATGCGGTGAGGTAATAGGCGATGTCGGATAAAGCATGGAAGGCGTGTGAGAGAAGAATCGCTAAATATATCGGCGGCGAGCGTGTTCCTGTTTCAGGGAGAGCGAGAGGATATGCACCAGATATCGAGCATGATTTTTTGAGCGTCGAGGTTAAATATCGTGCCAAAATTCCAGCGTGGATTCACGATGCAATGAACCAGGCTGAAGCATCGCGGACGGATGAAAAGGTTTCGTGCGTCATCGTTTGCGAGAAGTGGCAAAGCGCTGGAGATAGCTATATCTTCTTTCGGCTTGAAGATGCCCGTGACCGCTGGCTCTAGGCGGGGTCGTGAAAGTAAAATCCACTTGGCGCTCGCCCAGTTTGTGGATCAGCTAATCAATGCGGATGACGGCTGGCCCTCTGAATCGATTCTTTATCGAATGATTACCACGGGGCATGCCGCAAGGTTGCCAGCCGAACACAAAATCCTTGCCAAGGATATGCCGCGTGATGCTCGATGGGTATCGGCGGGATTTAAGTCGTTGTCAGACGATGAAAAAATAGTTGTACTACTGAAGCATATGCCCAAACCACCAGATGAAAAAAAATGGACAACTAAAGAGATGGCAAGGTATTCCAGCGCGAAAAGTGCATCAGCGTTTCGGTCTCTCTACCGTAGGATTTTGATTAAAATAAAGTTACTCTTGCATTGAAACGAAAACATCGCTAAAATGATAATGTGGAGATAGAGAAGCCCAAGCTTAGTTGAATCAAGCCGCCTTAGAGCGGTTCCCCAGAAAGGCCAGTTACAGCTGGCCTTTTTTTATGGAGATCATGGATGATTTTCGAGGACGAATGGAAACCAGAGCAACCGGAGCCGCACAAAACGATAAAGGGATCTCGACTCGGCATGCCTGATGGACCGTATGAGATTTTGGAGGAAGGCTGCTATAGGCGTTTGCCTGCAGACGTTGGGCAAGAGGGGGATTAATGACTACGAAAACATTTCCGTTAGTGGGTCAATACGAAAACGGAGAAACATTTTACGATCCGGAAGACACGCCAATTGAAGTGGTACAAAATTGGCCCGAACCGGAAATTCGCGGACATGGAGTTGTGCGCGATAAATTTGGGAATATCAAGGAAGATATAAATCATGGCAGTAACACTATCTAATGCAGCAGCCAGCGGTGCGGCAAATGCGGTGGTCGATTTACTAGATGCGGGAAGCAGTAACACCTATCCACAATTGCGGATTAATATTTCTGGCAATGCCAGCACAGTTGCTGCACTGAATTTTACCGGCTCAACGGCATTTGGGGCAGCAAGTAATGGTGTATGCACAGCAGGCACAATTGCCGATAACACAAACGCACCAGGGGGAACAGCAGCCGCTTTTCAAACGGTAGATCAAGACGGAACTGTAGTGTTTTCAGGCACCGTTACAGCAACAGGAGGGGGAGGCGATATAACGCTTTCTTCAGTTGCGGTCGGGGCCACCGACACCGTAGCCGTCTCTAGCCTTACCTACACACAACCGACATCGTGATAGATGGCTCGTATTGCACCACCCGTGCAGATCGAGTGCGCGTTGCCCACGGTAAGCGGGGCTGCTCCAATAGAGGTAAGCACCTCCACGGGGGTTAGTAAGCACCCAGCCAGCAGAAACATTTGGGGCGGCTTCGTTATTGGCGATGTAAGCCGGTTGCACGACACAAGTGACCCTCATTACCTGTTTGTGCGAGTTGCTAATTTCGTAGCCATCCAAACGGTAGGCATGTGGAAAAACCGAGCAGCCACAGCCGCAAAATTTAAGGACATAATTCAGGCGAATCCACGCATTCTCATGGTCGCGCATGACAAGCCGTTCACAGCGAGTCCTAGCTTCAGGCCAAAACCAGGCCAATCGGACAAACATCGCTATGAGTACATGTTTGACAACCGAGAGAAGTCGATTACGTTTATAGACAACGATAACCGTGACGAAATTTCTGCGAATAAGCACACGAATACAACGCTTCCTGCACAGCAGGCGGGTGTTATGTATAACATCGCCGATGCCAGCGCCCAAACCCATTTCGCACGGGTTGCAGCTGATTTCATTTGTGGAACAAATGAGTCGGGTCTAGACATGGGCGGCGGTGACGATTTATCGTCAAACGTCGGGTATTTTTTTGACGCAAGCGGTGTCCTGCAGCCAAAGTTCGGCAGTGCAAATATGCGTACCCAGGAAAAGGGTACGGTAGCGGCTATTGTCAGTTCCAATTCAAAGCAACCGATCATTGTTGCTTTGAGTTGCTCAAGCACGTTTAGCCTACCAACGACAGGCACCTTAGCAGAGGACAGTAGCTTTGGTGCGCTCGATAATATCGAAGCAATATTTTTCAAACCGGTCTCCAGCGCAACACAAGGCTTTTTAGGTCTGGAGGCAATTGGATTTAAGAGCAGCAGCGCCCAACCAACACTGTACCTGAAGAGCCTTCCGAGACAGGCACATAGCACACAAAGCCTCACAGTATCAACAGGTTACAAGTGGAACTTAAACAATCGCAGAAGCTCTACGATTCATGTTGATCGGGACGGCGATGGCGATCCTGAAGATGCGTATTCGGAAGGACATACGAATTATGCGAATGGCTTTAATGCTTTTTGGGATAAGCTGGAAAGCAATGTAGAAACCATAAGCGGAATAAAAACGGGCAGGGGATGGAATACCGGTCACTCGCAGATAACAAAACGAAATAGAGGTCTTCCGGTTAACCATGCACAAATAAGCACCGGCGATTACGTTAACAATGAGAGTGGCAACGAGCCATCGAAATTTGTCAGCAATAATTTGTCTAGTGGGCATAGTTACAAGACAGAGAAAGTAAAATTAGGCGAACAGATGGAATCGATGCATTTCATTTCGCAGTTTGTTCGCCCTTCTCCAGGTGGCAGGGTGGGAGAGTTAGCGAGGGGCCAGATGTTTGAGGTTGAGGTCTTTGGTGAGAATTTTTCCGACATCAACGATCTTGATGCCACATACATGCGGTTCTGGAAAGCTTTAACGCTAACGGTTCCGGATTGCCAGATGGTCACTGTTTTGCACTCATCGCGTTTCAATGCTGTGAGTGGAATCGAGGAATTCTGGATAGACTTTGATACCAATTACTCATCTGTGCGCGCATTGGGCGAGTATGATCCGGCGGGTGGCAATGTTGGGCCAAGTGGGTTTCCTACCGGCAGCTGGACATGGTTTGCTGCGGAAAATGGGTATGGCATTTATCTGCGGAGAGTCGGCAATTGGTTAATGGCTATTAACATGTCGGTGCCTTCGGATTATCCATCTACATATGCGCCTTCGCATCTATCGGGTGGTTATTCCCCAAGGAATCCGGAAGACCAGATAACGCCTGCACATTTTCAGGCATTGGTTGACGAGGGTGTGCTTGAACAGGGTTATAGGCTTGAGCATTTCAACCCAGCAGATTACATCAACCAGCCAATGACAGAGGAATATGGTTTTAATTTTGGCCCACGGCAGAGCCATCCATCGGATAATGATCATGGGTATAGCGACTACAATTTGGGCAATCTGCCACTGATTGCAAGAGACAACACCAAAAATGACGGTTCGGTGGTGAACACCGACAACAATTACGAGCTTGGTCCGTTAGAGGCTGTTTTTTGGCGGATTAGCTGATGGTCACAAAAACCCAAGACTGGGCTGAGCCTACCGTTTCATCGGCTACGCCAGCAGGCAGCGTAACCATTGGCGGTGGTAGTGACAGGTGCCTGATCTTCGTACAGGGATTTGAGCGAAGTCTTACCAGTTCAGCGACAACAAGCGTTGCCATAGGCAACAAGGCCGCATCCCAGTTCGGCACCATCGAATGGGAAAGTGGTGGTGCCAATGATTTAAAAATAAATTATTGGTATTTTGACGAAACAGCCTTGCAGGCAATGTCCGGCAACACGATCAGCTATTCGCAAGGCAAAAGCCTCCAGAAAAATGCATGGACGTATTCCACTTTTTCATCGACTGACGGCATCACGGTTAATAGTGCAGTAAACGCAAGTGTTAGTGCAGATGGCTTGCTCGTTCCTACAGTTGGAACTTCAGCAGATTACGTCGTGGTTGTCGGTGAGCGCGACACGGAAAACAGGCCATTTAAAGGGTTCGGCAATCTAAGTACAAAATTTGATGTAGATGGAAATCTGCACAGGTTTGGGCTGGGCGAGGGTGGTTGGCAAGAAAACAATGAGTTAGTAACAGGCGATTCATTTCCTGATGTCATGTTATGCCTGTCGCTTGTCATAAAGGGGCTGGAGTCCGGCGGCAGTGGAGACGCTACCGCACCTAAAGCGACGGTAACTGGCGGTCTTACAACCCCCACAAATAGCCTTAAACCTGCAGCACAAATAGCTGCTGGTGTGGCAGAAAGAAAAATCGTATGGCAGGGCGGAATCAATCTTGTCGCACCGAAGCCAACTATTTCGACAACAGCCAGTCAGGCTGGCGGCTCAGGTGAACTGCAACCTGAGTTTGCATTGGTAGGTGGAGAGGGATCGCGTCACAGCGTGGGAACGGGTACTCCTTCTGCACCAAGCGCCACTCTTAGCTCCACTGTAAGCAGGGCAATAACGGCAGTTGGAAGTTGTGATGGGTACGTTCCGACTGTTCTGGGAGAGCCATCTTTTCAGCAGGTCTGGTATGTTTTTAAGCGAGTGAGATTTGGATGAGTGTCTATGTACGTCACACCAGCGTTGACAGAACTGTTCGCCTGGATGACAAAAATAACAACGTCATGGTCACTCTGCATGAAGACCCATCGAACCACTGCGAGCAGGTAAAGGATTTGGTATCGCATTCGGTGTATTACACTGATGCATTCCATGCCGCCGTCAAATTAGTACGCTAACATGGCAGAGATCGGACATGCCTACGTTAGCCAGACCGGCCTTGTAACCAGCAACAGCACCAGCTGGACCACACCTACGAATTTTGAAATAACAGGCGGGTCACTCACCGGCAGCAAGAATTATATTCTTATCGCCAACGCGCTTGTCGGTGGTAAGGCGGCAGGCCAAAATGACTTCATGTTCCAGTTGCTGGAAAATGGAGTGGGCCAACTCGCTGGCTCTGAGGCGCGTTTGGAGCCTCGGCGGACAGCGGATAATTCAGGGCAGCTTTATTTCTTTGTTGATAAGGTGGCGACAGCCAGCACCCCTAACGACTACGAGTTTCAGTTCAAAAGGGCAGCGAGTGGTTCGCAAAACGCAAAGATCAATGATTTCCAGATACTGATGCTGAATCTGGATGATATAACCACATCCGATTGGAAGTTCGATGAAGACAACACTAATTTAGATTCACTTTCCTCATCAGCCTGGACAGATGGCGCAGAGATTACGGCGGGGGATGGTTCCAGCGATTGGCTAATTGCATACTCTGCACATGTTAATGTAGACACAGTCGGTGCATCAATCAGGTGCGCCTTAAATGTGGATGGCAGTTCTCTGGATCACATCGATCTGGAATCTGAGGATGTGGAAGAACAAATGGTAATAGGCGGATTTGCCTATCTGGATGGTATTTCCTCCAGCGCCATTAAGCTCCAATTTCAAACTGACAGCGGCACAGCAGGCCAAATGGATGTTGACCGCAGTGCTATATTTGCATTGCGCCTCGATAAGTTTGAGGATCATTTTGGCGAACGCGACACAACAGACGTTCCTGTCACTGGCAGTGGTTCTACAACAACGGTGGGTTCAACTGCCCACACGACAGACACAGCCGCCGCTAGAGATTGGTGTTTTCTCGGCTACACGTTAAGCGATACGGGAGATAACCAGAAGAGGTTGCATAGGCAGCTTCAAAGTGGTGCAACGGGCGTTATTGTTGGTGATTTGACTGACCATGTAGTCATGGCAGGAAATAGTGACAATGTTTCGATGCCCCTTATCGGTGAAGAAACAGACGTTGATGATGATACGTCCATTACGCTGAACTATCAGGTTCAAGAAGAAAGTGACGTTAGTCCAAACCCTGTTTTTATTGATACCCATTTAATTGGCTTCACATTTGAACTGGGTTACACACCCGTAACGGTGTCTGGTGCTGGTGCTATTGCTGGCATCATCGCTACAGTGGCTGGTGTCTCAGAGCGAGTAATTACTGGTGCTGCTAGCTTGGCGGCTGCATTGGCAACTGGTGCCGGTGTTAGTGAAATCGTGCGCAAGGCCACTGGTGCCGTCAGCGTTTCACGCTCCACAGTTAGTGGTGTCTCAGAACGAACAATTAAGGTAACAAGTAGTCCAAGTGGTACTACGGTTACAATTTCTGGTGCAGCTGAACGAGAAGTTAAGGGAACCGGCTCGCCCTCAGGAACAACGGTTACGCTGTCTGGCGCGCTTGAACGCGAAGTCAAGGGTACTGGTGCAGCAGCAGCACAGAACATCACAGTTTCTGGTGCGTTGGAACGCGAGATTAAGGCTACCGGAAGCCCAGCGGCTTCAGTGATAGTTATTTCCGGTGAAGCAACTGTCTTGGTTATCGGTGATTTCGTCTTACCTATTGGTATCGAAATTACGATGCAGGACCATGCAATCGCAAAACAAGTTAATGTACAGGGATTAGAAAATGGCTGATTTATGGATCGGTGAATACGGAAAAACACTCTATGTTGACACGGGCTTTGACCATTCGTCGGCAACAAACATAACTATTCATTTTTCTGCGCCCAGCGGGGGCAAGCATTTTTTGAACAGCGTCAGTGTTAGTGTCCTAGCAAGCAACCTGACCACCAG
>Ga0098054_1000882_pt1 | contig 16232 bp, 5 predicted proteins | sample 16_taG_FD_75048 | JGI IMG/M metagenome (GOLD analysis project Ga0098054, IMG submission 75048) | Marine viral communities from the Subarctic Pacific Ocean - 16_ETSP_OMZ_AT15313 metaG | ecosystem: Environmental > Aquatic > Marine > Oceanic | place: Pacific Ocean | collected 2015-01-18
ATACCAAGGATTTACTGCGTTACCGTTTTCATTAGTTTCATTTAACCATATTTCTACTGGATTATAACCGTAAGGACGTTGATGTGTACGATACATAGCTCCAGCTGATAAACTAAATTTCTTCCCAATAGGTAGTTTAGCTCTTACTTCTGCAGATTGATAATTAAAATCTATTTTACCTTGTTTTCTACTCTCAACTTTTACCATATGGTATTTACCACTATGTTTTAAAAAGTATCTATGATTATCATATAGTTCGTCTCTTTCTCTTTCTTTTTCCCAATGGAATACATATTCTAATCCTTTAACTGGAGAGTTTGTAGCAGACAAACCTACATTGTTTTCAGTTCCATCATAGTATTGCTTACCTTTTACTTCATAATCATATCTAGCTAATTTACGAATACCAAATCCATATCTATAATCAAAGTCGTGATAAACTGTCCCATCCACTACAACTGGTATGTCATATAACCCACCATCTGGATTAGTCCTAACAAAATAATCTGGTACGTTTTCTTTAGGATTTTGCATATCACCAGCTACATATATAGTACTGTATTTAAATAATTCTTTATAAACATCTTTAAAGAATTTACCTTTTTCTTTTTCTTGTCCACTTACATTAAATGTAATAAGCAAACAAATGGCTAGTAAGAATGATCTCATTATTTGTATTTTTTAAACATTAATTTATACATTAATTTATTCCATGTTTCTTGTATTTTATCAATACATTTTTTAATTTTTTCTATCATAATTTTAACTTTGCATTAATTCTAATATTTTTTCTATTCTATCTTTCTCATATTTTAAATCTCTAACTTCTTGAAGATTTAATCCTAATTCTAATAGAGTTTTAACTTGATCAGCTTTTTTCTTTTTTCTAATAGAATCAAATTTAATTTGATTTTTTGGATTACTAGAGGTTTTAGACTCCTTTAAAGTATATTTTTTAGTTTTCTTTTTAGGTTCACCTTTTACCCAATATTCTAATACTCCTGTCCATTTTTCTAAAGCATAATAATCTTTTCCTAATTCTCCACTTGGTGTTTCTTTAGAATCAGATTTAATAAATCCTTGATTTTTTATTCTATCTCTATCAATTACATATTGATTTTTAGCTTTCTCTCTATCTCCTTTTTCTCTTTTTATAGTACTTTCAAGACCCCAATAAGGAAGACCTACACTCCAAGTATCCCATCCTAAGATTAACGCTACTCTCTGCCATGTTCGAGTTTCTTCGTCCATTGCAGCTCTTAAATTCATAGTTTTTCTCATAACTCTATCTAAAGGAATATTAGTTCCTGCTGCTACGATTTGAGATATAGCTAAATAAGCTGGGTTATCTAAACTCCATCCGCGTTTTCTCATTTCTTCTTTTTCCCAACTAAATGTTTTTAAACCACTTCGTAGTTTACGAACTTTAGAATCTAATACCGGAGAAAAATCAAACGCGCTCCAAACAGCTTCTTCATATTTTGGAGTCTTTTTTCCATGTTGTTTATTTAGTTCAAGCATTATATTTTTAACTGTAGAAATAGCTGCTCCACCAAATCCTAATCCAAATAATAATGAATCTAACATTCCATTGGCTATACTAGCGGTTTTATTTTTTTCTTCCTCATCTTCATCTCCTTGAAACAACACCGCAAACAAAGCTTGCTGCAAACTATGGAAAATAACATTTTGTATTGTAGTATAATAAATAATTTGAGAAACATGACTTAAATCACTTTCTCTTTGAGTCAACCCAGGTATTTTTCTTCTATTATACAGATTTTGTATAGATTTTTTAGTTTTTCTATTATACTGCATGGTAACATTTTGGAACGATAAAATCACCCGTCCTGCACTACTAGCTTGTTGTTGAGAAATTTTAGAAGGATTACTTGATTGCTGAGTTTCTTCCGCTATTTTATAAAAATCATCAAATGCTTTTGCTTCAGCTTCTGTTTTAGTCAAACCTTGTTTCTCGTAGGTTTTTACTCTATTAATAAAGAAAGAAGCTCCACCTGTTGCTATAGCTAGAGTATCCATTATTCTAGTAATAATAAATCCTTTATCTAATAAATAAGATATCATACCTTGTATTCCGCCTTTTCTACCTCTTTCAACTAATTCAGCTTCATTAACATTAATCTTTAAACCATCTCGTCTATTAACCAAATAATCAGAATTCATTAACTTCATTACTGTAGGAAAATAAGCTGCACTAGCAAAGGCTTTACCCGCAGCAAGTATATTATTATCACCCCAATTTATAAAATTAATAGCTGAGGTCAATTGAAGCAAACCTGATCTCATATTTAAGAACATAATAGAACCTACAGAAGCATTTAACCAATCTAATAACTCATTTACGGGTCTACTGTATCCCACAGGACGATTGCTACCAGATTTCATTCTACGAAGAGAATCTTCTAAAGCTTCTCTAAATTTACTTCCATATAAAGCTTCAATTTTATCTAAATTTTTTGGAGTAAAAACAGCATCTACATTAGTCTGCCATTGAGTTAATACCTGATTTCTAAATATAGTATCTAACCCTCGCTGTATATCAGTAGCAATCGTACCTGCTTGCCAATTATTTTGAGGTTTAGGGTATTTTTCTGTTCTTTGAATTAATAAAATTTCATCTGCAAAAACATTTAATTCTGAATCTGCTTCAACCGCTTTAACTAATCTGTCTTTATCTGTTTTAGACAATCCTGGAATATCCATTCCTTGTTTTGCCCATATATAAACTCTAACACCATGTGACTTGGTATAAGGACCAACTCCTATTTGTTTTTGTAAAGGATTAGAAAGAGATAAAGAAGATCCTTTTAAACTAGGAAATTTCTTAGTTAACGCATTGTAATCATTAGCTGCCGCAACTTTAGCATCTAATATTTCTTGTTCAGCTTTGTTATAAGGATCTATTAAATTATCATGAATCCACTGTAAATGTTGAATTCCTTTTTTCCCTTTTCCTGCAAAACTATACATTAAACCTAAGAAATCATCAGCTGAAGGTGTAATAGTAAGGGTTCGCTTTATTCCTTTCCATAATCCTTTGTCTTTTAATTTTCCTTCTAACTGAGCTCTAGCACTAGAATATCTTTTGTAATTTTCCTTTCCTGTAGTATCTTGTAACATAGTGTTAAAATCCTTATCTAACACATCTGGTAAACTAGCTTTAGCTACTTGAACATCTGATTTTACATCTACTTGATCTAGTATTTGTTTAACTGCTTTTACATTAGGAATATGATCATCAGCAAAATAAAAATTATTATAACCTTCTGCAGTTTTAGATAATACCCAATTAGCTTTAGCTTGTGGACTACCATTTTCTAACCCTGTTATATTTTCAAGTGGTATATTTAACCCAATTCCTTTTAAAAATTTTTGTATACCTAATGCTGAGTTTTGAGGTCTTGCAGTTAATACAAATATATCACCACTACCAAATTTACCTTGACGTTTTAAAGCTAGATCAGCTAAGGGTCCTTTTTCAGCTCCTTTAACATTTTCAAATTGAGAAAAATCAAATGACGCTCCCATTTCCTCTAACTCTACTGCTCGTTCTGCAAATTCAGCTGGTGTTAATTCCATAGTTGCTTCAGTCATACTTCCAGGAGCATAATAAGGCATATTAACAATAATCTTTTCTTTAGTTTTAGCTAATGTATCATCAAAATCAAAAACACTAATTCCTTTATCTTTTAAACTTGGTTTATTAGCATTAACTTTTGTATTAATAGAATTTTTAAAAGTATCTACTACTTCTTGCGCAGTCATATCAGAGTTTAAAATAGTAGGAGCTACCTTAAGAGAATTAAACTTAACCCTAGCATTTTTAGCTATATTTACAGGAATAGATATTTTTAAATGTTCTTTAGCTTTTTTCAAACTAAGTTCGCCTTTAACAACTCCTGCTACTAATTCATTTTGATAATGAACTAAAGATCTATTTTGAGCTTGAATAGGATTTATTCCTAATCCCATTTCTTCTACTAAAGTTTTATTAGTAATAGGATTTACTAGAGTATTTAAATTAACACCAGATGCAGCTAATCTTGCCAGATCAACATTTTTGTCAAATATAGTAGTTCCTATTGGTAAGGTAGCAGCATAACCTGCATTATCTATTCTTGCATCATCTAATTTAGATAATTGAATTTGACCATAATTATCTTTTATAGCCTGCATGGTGGGAGCAACTTGATTGTTTTTTATTGCCCACAATAATGATGCCCCTATAACAGAAGCTGGCGGACTATGTTCTTCTCTATATTTTTGTCCTTGATTATATTTTGTACCCTTTCCATATCTAAATGCCTTAGACACTCCTTTAAATCCAGCAGATATTTTTATTAACCCAACAGTTGATTGATAAGATGCTGTTATAAAAGGCGCGATTTCTATCAATGGAACTCCATTTTGATGAGCTTGAGCTAAAATCTCTGTGTATACCTCTAAAGCTTTTTGATTAGTTTTTAATTGATCTTTATTATCTTCTAAAAACTTTTTACTAATTTTTTGGCCTTTAGGTATTTTTATTCTTTTAGGATTTAAAGCTGCTAATTTTTTATTAAGAGGAGAGTTATCATTTTGAGCGGCTTTTTTCATTAAAGTTATATAAGCTGGATCGGATTTTCCATAATAAGCCCCTGTTCTTGGCATAAATTTACCAATATATTTTGGATTTTTTAATAAAGCATTTTGCTTGGCTCTAGTCTTAGGTCTTAATAAATAAGTACCATCCCTCATTGTATAATATGAAGTTGTAGACTTTGAATTTGGAACAAATTTTCCATTTACTATATTCCCTGGTGTATATTTTCTACCAAAATTACCAAATTGAGAATAAGTAAGTACGTTAGTACCTAATCCACCTTTTTCCACAACTGTTTCTAATAGAGTTTGAACTGTATCTATATTTTCTGGAGTTATTTTAATAACTTTTCCACCCGGCACCAACACTCTTAACGCGGCGTTTATATCTCTAACCTGTGATATATCTTTTAAATTTTTATAAGCCCTACCTCCTTCATCTACAGTAGGAGTATAATCTTTTAAAGAAGCTTTGCTTTCATCAAAAGAAGTATCTTCTAAATTTCTTTTATCTAAATTAAATTCAAACTCTTGCATAAAACTTTCAGCAGTTTGCGTTGAGTCTTTAAAGTCTAATCTATTAGCAAGCTCTTCCATGAACACCGTGTCGGTACTAAGTTCTTGTAATTGTTCTATAGCTATTCCTTCTCCAATTAAACTCATTAAAGATTGGTGATGTTTTTCATTAGCTAGAAAATATTCTTTTATTTTTTGTAATTTTTTATCAGTTATTGCAGGTATACTAAATACCGGTTTATCAAAATAAGTTGTTTTACCATCTTCAGTTTTCTTAGTTTTAACTGTACCAGTTTGTTTAATACCAAATAATTTTCCAAATCTTCGTTTAATACTAGCTACAGGTATTGAGCTAATAAAATCTTTATTTTCAAAAAGTTTTTCTACATTATTTATATATTGTTCACTTCCAAATTTACCTAAACTATCTTTAATAAGCTTTCTATATTCAGGAGATTTTATTTTTTCTATAATATACTTAGCTATATCTTTAGGTTTAGCTCCTACTCTCATAATTGCTTCTTCAATGTCTTTTTTAAGTAAAGTCATTTGATCTGCGCGGGTTTCGAGTGTTATATTATCTTTTATTACTTTAACTTTATTAGGAAAAACTTTTTTTCTTTTTCCAGATGGTTTATCTTTAATATCTAAATCAGGTTGTTCACTAGTTTTAGGTGACACACCTTTTTCAGTTAATACATCTTGGCTTACTTGTTGACCTTTTCTACTGTGTTCAGCGGCTAATTTTGTTCCTACTTTTAAACCTATAGTATTATAAAGATAATTAGAAACACTTTGTTTTTTCCCAGTCTCTGGGTTTATAGGTTTATAATTTTTCATTATACCTTCAAACTCTACACCAATCATACTTACAGCATCTTGACCTTGTTCTGTAAGAACCGTGTTTCCTTGGTTATTTTTAGTAAAAAGCTTTAAAGGAACTCCTTTTTTTGCTGCCCAGTTTTGTAAAGCTTTAACACTAGCAGCAGTATATTGTTGAGATAAATCTACTATATCAACATCTTCATAAGACAAAGTGTCACTATTAGGATCAGAAGCAACTTGATAATCAGCTGTTAATTCATCTAATGTTTTCGCCCCATCTTTTATACTAGGTTTTGATGTAGTTGTTTCGTTAGGATTATATTGTCTTTTAACTAAATCTCCACCCGCTCTTTGTGTCAATAGTCTATTTTGAGCCGTAGTAAATTTACCTTTTCTAATACTTCTATTATAATCTTTTATAAAATTATATATTTGTTTCCCACCATCTTTTTTATTAAAATTCCATTCTCCAAATCCCCATGAATGCCAAATTCTTCTAAAAAAATCATTAACTTTAGTCGCTACGTTATCATTCATTACAATAGCTCCATCTAATACTCCTTCAGAAAACAAAGTCAATACTTCTTCTGCTTGTAGTTCAGTAGAAATATTATCCATGCTTTTATACTTATCTAATCTTCTTTTAAAATAACCTTTTTTTAATAAACTAGGATTAGCAGTTTTTATATATTCTAACAAACCATTTCCTAAAGCTATAGCAGATCCTTTACTGTTTCTTACAGTTTGATATAAAAGTGCATGTAAAAATTCATGAGCTCCCGTATTAATTTTACCATCTTTAAGAATTTCATCTTCATTTAAAACTATTATTTGTTTTCCAGTATTTGGATCATGGAAAAAATTTCCATAATTAGCAGAAGATTTTTTATCTAATTTCCACCCTCTTTTGTTTAATTTTTCTAAAATGTTTTCTACTGCTTTCTTATTTTTACCAGTCATTATAGACACATCTCCATCACTTTGATTTATTATATCTCTAATATTTCCTACTTGTTTAAGATAGTCTACTTTATTAGAATTTTTAGTAACAATATCTAAAATTTGTAAATTAGTATCTAAAAGTTTAACTTTATTAGGGTCACTTAATTCTTTATTATCAATACTTTCAATTATCTCTTGTTGTTTCTTTTGCTCAATTAATAACCTAGCTAATTTATCACGTTGTCTACCATCTATATTAGTTGGCATACTTACCCCTATATTTCTTAAAGTAGATAACTCAGCTATAGCTGCTCTTCCTTCTGTAGGAGATACAATATTATTATCTATATCTTTTCTAATTTTTGAAATAGCATCATTAAAAAATTTATTAGTAGAATGAAATGTAGGTGCTAACTTATTCATACTAAACTTAGTAACTATATCTCTAGCTATTCCTTTTAAATCTACCAGGCTTTGACTTACTACTTTCCCCGCAAAAGGTAAAAATAGTCCAATTCTTCCTCCTACGTCAGCTCCTTCTTGATCAAATTCAGCATCCCAAAAAGATCTTCCCATATCTCCATCATATTTTTGGATATTAGTTACAAAATCACTCATCCAACCCTGCATTCCTTCAGTAATATACTCTGTTATCCCACCTTCTGCTACATTGGCTATACCCATTATTAAAGATTTTCTTCCAGCTGCAGTTGTTACATACTTAGCAATTTCTTTACTAAAAAATCGAGCTACAAGTTTTTGACTTTGTTGAAGTGTTAAACCACCAAGTTTGGCTAATTTTCCTACACCAAACAATTCCATACTTGAAGATGCCGCAGCTCCTGTCCCAGATAAGAACACGTCTCCATATTCAGGATTTGATAATGCTTCAAACCATTCTTCTTCAGTAGGTTCTGTCCCACCATTATCTCGCATTATTTCTTTTCTTATACCTTCTATGTAATTTCCAGTAAACTCTTGAGCATAAATACTAGCAGCTCCTAAATATTTTAAAGCTTTTCCTGGGTATTTTAATACTCTTAATTGAGGCACGTTTCCTAATCCTTCCATAAGAGCTCCAAGATAAGCTGGTCCCATTTGAGGGAGTTGTTGCATTAAATGACGCCCAAGATCTTCACTTTCTAATTCGTATCTACTTCCTTCACCTTCTCTATTTAAATCAATTATGTTTTTTTGCTCCATAAAAGATTTAAATCTCTCCGCCATTTTTTTCTGTTCTTTGGGCCATGCCTCTTCTGCGAGGTTAAAATATTCTTTAAGGGTACTATGCCGAGTTAGCGGTGGGTTTTCGTTATGGGCAAAATATAAGTCCTCAGCTTCTACTTTGCTGTAACGATCTCCTAATAATGCCCGTTCAAGCTCAGCAAAAAATCCCCCGTCCCCCGCACGGTTTAAAACCTGTAAATAATCTTGGAATGGGGCAGAAGGTAGGTAATTAAATTCACCATCAATGCCGGGTATGATACTTTCAATCTCTTTCATTCTTTTCAAACACGCAGGATCCTCTTCACACCCTTTAGCTTTGGCATACATTTTAGTTAACTCATCCAAGGTAGTGTCTTCAGTAACAAAACTAGGTAAATTTTCCTTATCTATTGCAGATATAGTTTTTAATCTTTCATATGTTTTTTTACCCCAAATCATAGGAAGATCTCCTGTAATCATTTTCTTGAACTGCATTTTCATTTTGGTCCAGCTCTCTGAGTTTTTACCATACTCCGCTGCTTCAGCTTCTAACTTATCATAGTCCGATTGACTTATTTCGTTTTTTTCTAATTTAATACGTGCCGCGGCTAATTCATCTTGTTTAGCCTTCCATGCTTTATCGATTTTACTCCACGCAGGAATTTTACTTCTCTCAAAATCTAAAAATTTATTTAAAAATACTTCTTCTGCCGCAGCTAATATATGGGCATGGCGTGTTTGATATATATCATCATTTAATAATAATTCTTGGTGTTTAGCTTTCATGTTTTTATTCCATTCAGCTTGAACTAACTCTAAATCTTCCGGGTTATTTAATTTTCCTTCTTCTTTATATTTTTTTACTAAATCATAAAAATCCGTTTGAAACATTCTCTCCATTGCCATCTTAGCAAATTCTATTCTACTTTGAATAACAGAATCATTGTTCAAAGATACATGAACTGCGGCCCAATAATTTTTAGATATGCCATCAAAAGACTCATAATCATCAAACTCAAAAGTATTTATTATAGAGTTTAAGTATTGTTCATATTCGGGAGAAATATTATAAAAATCCATAGGATCCGTTTTCTTTATCCATTCCCCTTTAGCATTTTCAAACCCAAAAAGTTGTTCTTGTTTGGTTAATGCTTGTTCTATTTGTTTAGGAGTATAATCAGGAAATCTTTTTTCTAAATCTAATCTATATTTTTCTTTTAAACTATCAAATTCTTTATTTAATAAATGTATATTTTCTGGAAGAATTTTCTTTTTCCATTTTTCATGGGGATGGTTAGCGTCGTGGGAATACGGATAAATTTTTTCTGCTGCTACGTTTTCTGGTTTAGAAACAAGTATATCAGGGGCGCCATCTGTAATATCATTAATAGCTTCGTTTAAAGGTTTTAAATCATTATAGGTTTTTACAGGGGTTTTAGTAAAAGTATTTTTAATATTCTCTCCCACAGTGTTCATTTGTTCTGCATATGGAGTTTGGGAAGGAAGTTCTGTATCTTCAAATTGTAATTTCGCCTCGTCTGTTATATTAATATTTGGAACTTCACCGGTAGATAATGAAATTCCATCGGCCTCTTCAACATTATGACCATCTATCTTTAACAATTCTAAATAATGATTTAAATCATCAATTTTTTCCCAGTCACTTCCTTTTTCAGGATTTTCTATATTCTTAATAATTTGATCCGTGGTGTAAAAGTGTCCATTAATTTTAATTTGGGTAGGAGATTCTGGTTGAGGAGGAACATAGTTAATTCTTGCTTCTCCTAATTTAGCCACCATTTCTTCTTCAGTTAGTTTTTCATCATCAACTTGTTGTTGAAGATCTATTTCTAACTGAGCTAAGTATTTCTCTAAATCTAAATCTTGAGTATCTATACCGTTAGCCATATGATTTTATTTAAAATACCGGAAGAGGAAGAGGAGGTGTTTCTCCTTCTGCTTCTACCGCTAATTCTTCTTCTTTATTAATAACTTCTTGAGGAGTGTTTTGATAATACACTATCATTCCTACTTGCCATTCTTTAATACCTAAATGCACTCTATAAAACTCTGGAATAGGCATTTCAAATTCATTAAGATGATCTATCATGAGCTCGTCTTGAGGTGTTAAGTATCTTTTAATAAAACTAGGTTGATTACTATGAGAACTACCTTCTTGTAATTTTCTAGTTAAACTATTTTCAGTTAATTGAAAGAAAAACCAAGCTTTTTGAGCATCAATAATACTAATAGGAGTTTGAGATGTACCTATCATACTCATCTTATATCTATTACCCTTCCACCCTGCTTTAGATGCAGGGGGTAAAGAATTATACATAGCAACTTCTCTTCCACTTAAAGGTTTAAAAAATCCAAAAGGTAAATCTATTTTAAAATTGTTATTAGCAAATGCATATAATACACCCGGAGATCCACTACCTACAGCAAATATTCCTTCAATAAAAGCACTTTTAGTAGCTTTATAAGTAATATTACTATTAATAGCTTCTGTGTTTACAAATCTAATTTGATTTTGTTGTATAATTTCATCATCTTCTTCACCTTGAATATCTTCTATAAAAACATCTCCTAAATTTTGCGCATCTATTTCTTCATCACCAGTTGGCATATTTCCTCCTAAAAAAAACTGAGGTTGAATATTTCCTTCTACTTCTATACCCGAACTTGTCCATACTTCTCCTACATCCATTGCAGATAGACTCTCACTAATATATATACTTAAAAAATTATCTTCTTTTATTTGATTAGAATCAATGTCGGCAGTAACTTTATAATAGGGAGTGTTTTGTATAAGAACTAAATTTTTATTTCTATATACATCTTCCATTATATACTTCTGGTGTTTAAAATGTTTTTGAAATATATCCCCAAACATATTAATAAAAATATTTTGAGTAAATACACTTTTCTTCCCTTCTTCATCATAATAATATGATTTATCTACTTTTACATCTGGAGTGTAATCAAAACAATTTCCCCAACCTAGCGCCATCAACACGCTAAGATCTCTTTCTCTTTCATCTACTCCATTAAAATTAGTTTTAGATAAACGAGATATAAAAAGAGGAAGGTTTTTAGGTAATATTGGTTCTACTGCAACCATTAAGCTTCCTCCTAATTCTTCAATTTCTTCTAAACTTTTCCAGTATCTTTCGATACGTTGTTTCATGTATTTTATTTCTTTTTGAGGCAAATTTTGAGCATTACTACGTAACATAGTCTGCATTTGTAAAATTCCTCCAGGCTCCTCTAATTCATTTATTTTATCTTTTATAATTTTATCACTTAACTTAGGGTCTGCATAAGGATTATCAGTATCAGGACCATTTACAAAACTTCTATATTGTAAACTTAATTCCATTAGAAGATTACTTATATTTGTTTTTCTTAATACTGAGGTAGTATGTAGATTCTCTTGATTAGTGTTATGAGCTTTTAATAATTCTAGTGAGTTTTCCATTTTAATTTAGCTTCTTAAATTCGACATCTATTTTAGAATAATCTACCCTATCAAACCCATCCGAATGCTTAATAACCGCATAGGAAGGAATTTCATCTGACATAACACCTTGAAAAATTCCAGTTCCAAAAATCTTATTTAAATACTCAAATGTATATATATTTAATCCTTTATTAGACTTACCTATTAATTTAATGTTATATTTTTTTCTTCTATCAGACATAGCACTACCAATATTACCAACACTTTGAGCTGTTGATGCCCAAGCTTGAACCTCAGCCATGTCCGCGTTGTGTTCTGCTTGCGCATGACCATCCATCATACCAGCTGCTCTTGCGATATCTGCGTTAGTTCTTGCTTCTTGAACCGCGAAAGTATATTCTTCTCCTTTAGCTTCAAAATCTTGTTCCCTAGAAGCTTGCTCAATTGTAAGATCTTGAAAACGTGTAGTTGCTGCTACCTTTTGTTGAATCATAGCTTGTTCGCCTCCAGCTTTTAACTTAGCATTTAACGCTTCTTGTTGTTCAATTGAAGCTGCAATACCTTTTTTACTTTTTAAAGCCATCATAGCTAACGCCGTAGCACCACCTGCTGCCATACCGGTTGCTTCCATAGTTTCTAAAGTATTAGCTAAAGATATATCAGCTTCTTCAGCTTGCATTTCTGCAGCTGCAGTTGATACTTGAAGGTTATTAAATGGATTAGTTATTTGACTAGATAAATCACTAGCTAAACCTGATAAATCAGTTATACCTGCGTAAGGATTTACAATGTCTTGTCTGTTGTCTACTAAATCATTTAACTCAGCCTCCCATCTTTCTTTTTCTGATTTCGCTTCTTCTTTTGCTTTTTTTGCTTTTTGCGCTGCCGCCACACCTCCCGCGATTGCGACTCCAGCGGCAACTGCTGCTACTACTGCCATATTATTCTATATTTTTAATTATTTCATGAGAAGGATCTGGATCTACTATCCACCCCAATTTTTTATGTGTTTCAATTAATTTTTTATTTCTACCAATAGAAAACATTTGTTTTTTACCTGCTTCTTTACACACCGCCTCTGCTGTGTTTATTAAGAGTTCAATAGCTTCTTTTCTATCTTTATCTCTATATTCTGGATTAGATACAATCCATTCTAATAACACAGCTGTAGAATTAGTAAAATATAAAAACCCCGCTACTATTAAAGTATCTTCTTTGTATACCATTAATCCACCTGTACCATTATCTGGTAAAAACTCTTTTGGAGGATTTTGCCATTTAGGCCATGTATCCCACCAACTTACTAAAGTATTCCAATCGGATTCCTTTAGTTTTCTAATATTTAATTTCATATAATTATCTATTTATGTAACTACTTCCTACAGAGAACAATTGTTTACGCCCTTCTGGATCAGTAGTTGTATCATTTTTAAACGTAACTGTAGTATAAAACGCTTTTATTCCTGTTTCACTAGCTCCTTCAAATATTACTTCACCTGGTCTAGGAACAGAATTGTTTTTTATAGCTGCGTAATAAGTGTTTTGTTTTCTATCAAACCCAGCCCTATATTGTACTCCTGTCTCAATATACGCTCCTTCATCATAGCTCCAAATTGCTGGATCTGTTATTAACGGAGTACCAAACCCTCCATCTATATAATCAACACCTGCATCAGGTCCTGTAGGATCAGATATAATACTTTCAACTTCCCAACCATTACTACCTTCATAACTTAAGGTTTTAAAAGTTTTAATTCTTGTAGGTTGAGGATTAAAAACAAAAGTTACCTTTGAATCATTTGAGGTTCCATAAAATTTATTATAATCATTTGTTTGATAATGTTTCCAAAGCTTAGCTTCATACCAACTATAAAAATTACCTACATTACTTTTAAATTGTTCAGGAACATAAGAATAAAAACTTACCCAACCTTTAGAAATTTCATCAAAAGCTAAAGTATAATCTTCAAAAGAACTTTGTAAAGATAATGTATAATTTTTATTATATATATCCCAAGCTCCTTTTATATCTCCTTGAAGAGTATTGTTAATAGTTAATTTATCTCTAAACCAATCTATCATTCCATTGTTAGAAATTTCTTCTATTCCACTTCCTCCTAATCTTAATACTGCACCTCTATCTTTATCAGTCCAATATTTATTATAGCCATATACCGCAAAAGATTCTGGATTATTTGAAATACCAAAATTTCCTTGAAATGGTTGAATTTGTCCTATAACTAACTGAAGTTGACTAACTTGTACTCCTCCACCTTCAGCGGTATATATTGCGTCTTTATCTATTAAAGCTCTATTAACTTTTCGTTCTTGAAATATTAATAAATTAGTATTTTCAGAAAACAATTTCTGTATAGTACCACTTACAGGATCTACACTTTTAGTAATTTCTTCACCAACAGGAAACTGATTAGTATTGTTTATTCCGGTTCTCGAATTGAATACACCTGAATATATTAAAGAATTTCCTCGGGTTTGTTGCGCGTCATTATCTTCTACTATATATGCTTTTACACCAAAATCTACAGAAGTATTATTATAACCTCCACGTATTCTCGCCTCTTCTATATACCAATCTTCGTTTACATTGGGTTCAATATATCCATCACCTCCATTATCTCTCGTAGTACCACTAGTTACTCCTGGGTAATTCTTCAATCTCTTCAACCAAAATGAGTTAAAATATGATACTTCAAGTGTAATTGCCATGCTATATTATTATTACTTGTTTTTTAAATTTCTTACTAAGATCCTGTACAATTTTCACATAATCCAGGAGGGAATTTTGTAGCTGCCTCAGAACCTTCATAAGCATCCCAAAAATCTACAGAGAAGGCGGTTGCTTGTGGATCTGTTGTAGCTCCTAGTCCTGTTACCCCATTATTTCTGACTGCATATTCTCCTGGTGCGTCAAAAAAGTATAAGAAAGCTGCCACGCTGTTTCCTAGTCCAGATGTGGTTAAAGTATTTACTGCGGGTACAGGTACTCCTGGATCAGTTGGAGAATCAGCAGGGTCTCCGTTAGCCATTGCTGAAGGAACAGCCGGTTGCCATGTCCCGGATGGTGGTTTATGTATAATAGTATAACTAGTTTCAGAATTATCCGGTATTGTTGGGCCTACTCTTAAAAGTTTCACATGAATCGCTAAAGTTCCTTTATCTAAAGCAGCAGTAGTAATAGGAGTAGTTGCTGGAACACAACTAGCAGGATTATAAGGTGTTCTTTGAGCAACATTATAAAAAGCTAAACCATCTTGTTGTGGTAGTGGAGTTCCTGTACCCCATGGATCTTCTCCTACTATACCACCTCCAGAATTAGGCGCTGCGTATATAGTGTATCCCGTGGTAGTTGAGAAAAATGCTTGAGTTCCCGTGCCAACAGCGTTACTATAAACCCCGCTAGCTGGTCCGAAGAAAAATTCTGCCGGATGTCCAGGATCTGCTAGGGCATTAGGTGTAGTATTACCACCACCGTATGAAACATCTCCAGGTAGCAATCCTGAGGCTGATATTCCAGCATACCATCCACTCGAACCACCAGTATAATAACCTGTACCTATACATGCTCCATTCCACACAATATTAGAATTGATAGGAAGAAGTGTTCCTGCCATATAATTTGCACTAGTACCTTGAGTAGGAGTTTGATAGCAGTTAAAAGGATACCCATTGCTTCCAGCGCAAATTGCTCTAGGAGCTGAAGGAGTACCAAACTGGATAAAGAATGTTCCTCCTCCAGTTAATGAATCTCCTACTGTTGGAGTAGGACAACAAGTCGGTAAAGGCTGACAAGTTGAGCAGTCTATAGGGGCTATAAAAAAATCATATAACGTGTCTTGTTTAGGTGATACTTGGAGTGGGTCAGTTGAATCCCACGTTAACTCACCAGTACTGCAATTTACCTTCCATATCTCTCCATAATTTGGTGTAACTCCTTTACCTAACTCCCAAGTTAAATTTGTTGTAGAACCTATACTGCTTCCATTATCTCCTCTAAAATAACCATAAGATGTAATGCCGGGGCCAGGAAGAAGAGGAACATTAATTGTTGTTCCAGGAGGTGCGAGGTTTCCAGGATCATCAGTAACAGCGCCTTCTTCAAAGCTAGTTACATTAGGGCGAACATTTAATAAAGTTATTACTTGCGCGTTGTTTAATGTTGTAACTAAATCCCCATCAATTGTAGGTAAAGTAGCTTCGTAAGAAATAGTATAAGTTCTTATTGCATTTGGAATTGGTGCTGGAGGAAGTGAAGGGTCTATATTAAAATCTGTAGGTAAAATATTTAATTCTAAATTCCATATTCCTGCTCCTAAATTATTTAAAACAAAAGGACACGCGGGGTTTGCAGGATCTGTTGAATAAGTGTCAGTATTGTTGTCTACAATACTAGTAATTACTGCTGTTGCACTTGGTTGAACTGTACCATCAGCATCTACAAAACTAAATCCATTTACCGCACTGGCTCCAATAATATCATTTTCATAAAAATCTCCTACGCTTTCTGTTACTGCATCTACTCCGGTAAAACTTAATCTTACTTCATCATTAAGCGTCACAAAATTACCACATGTAGAAGTTTCATAAAATAATTCTAAATTACTTTCTACTGGCTCAGTTTCTGAAATACTTAAGTAGGGCGTCATGCATAATATCTCAG
>Ga0098054_1000885_pt1 | contig 16198 bp, 12 predicted proteins | sample 16_taG_FD_75048 | JGI IMG/M metagenome (GOLD analysis project Ga0098054, IMG submission 75048) | Marine viral communities from the Subarctic Pacific Ocean - 16_ETSP_OMZ_AT15313 metaG | ecosystem: Environmental > Aquatic > Marine > Oceanic | place: Pacific Ocean | collected 2015-01-18
AAATCAGCTGCTGAAGGCCCGGTTTTAGTTTCGTCTGCCATTTAATCTATGATCTCCCTGCTACCGCTTTAGTGGTGCGTTTATCTGAAAATTTCTTGAAGTACCTTTCAAGATGCTCGCCTCCGACGCTGACGCTGATTTCCGCGGATTCAGGCCCACTACTAATATAGGTGTTGTTTGAAGAATTGCTAGCAATATTTGTATTTGCGGCTGTCGGGGCTGCTGTTCTATTAAAGGTAGCCTCGCTTAAACCAGCGGCTGTTTCCATAGACTTATTCATCACGTCGTTATTGCCGATTGAAGCCTGTATTTGTAGCGCTTCGCCGGTATTAGCCATGGCACTCCCAAGAGCAAGTGCTTTTGTTCTAGAAACTCCATCAATGGCTTCAGCAATTTTTTCAATATTGGCTGCAGCACTGGGGTCTGTTAAAGCGTTAAAAAAGGCAACGGCAGCCTCTACGATGGTCTTAAATATGTCGCCTATATATGTGAGTACGGCTTTAAACTCGTTAAACGGGACCATCAGCGCATCAAAGGCCTGCTCCAACATACCACCAGTAAACATATCAAAGAAGTTTGGAGAATTCTTTTTGCTAAAAGCTTTCATGAGAGCGGCGACACCGGCGACAAGACCCACGATTGCAGCTGTGGTGCCAGAAATAGGCAATGTAACCGCTATAAGTCCTACAGCGAGGCCGCCAAGAACGCCTTTTAAAACATTGATGATGTCTTCGCTTGCTTCCATAGACCCAGTTAATTCCCCCAGCATGCTTACGAATTCGTCAATCCTGAAAGCTTCATACAAGTATACAAACATATCCGCTAAGCCCTCAATAGCCAAACTAAGGCCTTCAAAAACTATTGAAAGCAATGACGTATCGTCTTTACCAAGCTTAATCATATCGAAAAGGCTAATCAAAGCAATAACCATCCCTGGAATTCCACCGAATGCCACCAGCATAACTCCACCCAATATTTTGAATGCAGTTGCATTTTTAGTAACAACATCCATCATGCTTCGGAGCATATCTATTAGTGGAGTAACAATTGGTATCATCTGTGCAAACAAAGAATTTAACTGTTCTTGAAACGAAGCAAGGGTTTTAGCTCTGTCTGCTTGTTTTTCAAAATCTGCGGTCGTCTTTTTTGTTTCTTCCGAAACAGAATCCATATTTCCGCTCAATGCTAATGCTAAATCGCCAACACTCTCAAGACCCATTGCATCTTTGTAGAAATTTTTCTGATAGTAGGACATTTCATCAAATGATAGTCCTGTATCTAGAATAGAGTCTCGGATCATCTCAAATCTAGCTGTTGGATCAGTTTCCATCATAAGATCCATAGCATTTACAAAGTTACCACCAAGTGCTGCGTTTAGCTTACCAGCTGAGCGCGCGGCGCCCTCAAACGTGTCGAATTGATTGACGATGTTTAACAACTTGCTTATTTCAAGATTAGTGACCTTGGAGGCCGCGGCTAGATCTCTAAACGCTTCGTCGCCGGCGTCACCTAATTTGGCCATTGCATCGCCGGCTTCTAGAAACTGCGCAGACAGCTTCTCAGGCGACACTCCAAGTTCCTCGGCAAATCCAGATAAGTCTAACATAGCCTGGCCGGCTTCATCGGCACTCATGCCCAAGGCTTTAGTTGAAAGTTGAACACCTTGAGCAAAAGTTTCATTTGATATACCAAGTTTATCCAGTACTGCACCAGTTTTTATCAAACTTTCTCTAGTCGCCTGGTCTTGATATGAAAAATCATTAAAATTGTTAAACAATGATGTAGCAGAAGCGCCCATTTCTGCCGCTGTGGCCGTGAACTTACGGCCTTCCTCATAAGTATTGGAGATTGACCGCGCAAAGTCTTTAGAGGCGCCTGTAGCCTTCATAAAGGCATTCTCAGTATCACCCAGCTCCAACGCCAGTTTTGCGATAGATGTTGCGAATTCCATTGCAAATTGTGGCGCGCCGGCTTTTATAAATCCCGCGACTCCACCATTAACATCTTTAAACTTATCAGCCATGCCTTTTAAGTTTTTGGCATTTAGTAAACTACCAATTTCCGGAGCAGTTCCGGAAAACAATGTGCCAAAGCTGCCGGCAAGGTCATCAACTGCTTTTTGATGTTTTTCAAATGCTTTTTTCTGTTTTTCTAGCTGTTTTATCTTTTTTGCCATTTCTTCAATGGCACGCTTCCCGGCTTCAGTATTCGCGTCTTCGGATTGGGTTAAAAGCTTTAACTTTTCTATTTCAATGTCAATTAGTTCATTTTTAGCTTTAGTTTTACTAGAACTTTCAGCCATTGTCTCCAATGACCGCTTCATTGCCGCTTCTTGGGCGTCTAAAGCTACCATAGTTCTTTGGCGGGCGTCAATCTCCCTCTGTGCTGCAGCGACAACGCGCTGTTCCGACACATCAGATGCTTGATTTTGAGCAGCGATTAATTCAAGCTGCGAATTGGTAAGATCTTGCAACTTTTCATTTAAGCCATCAACAGCACCACCTTGGGCTGCCAATGCATCTATAAGTTGTTGCAGTTGTTCTGGGGTCATAAATCTTACCTCTTACTAAACTAAATAGTTTTATACTAAAAAAGCTGTTTAAGGTTATTTCTGCGAGCCGGGAGGCGCAAATTGAGGTGGCAAACTTGGAGCATTGTCTGGTGTTAGTGTATGTGTATTGGAGTTACCAGAACTACTTCTGCCTTTCGAAGCATTTTCAATAGCTTCTTTTTCCATCTCTAATTGTTTGATTAAGCGTTGTGTGAACCACGAACGCAAACCAATCGGTAGGTTATACGCTTCACTAAATGACCAGCCTCCTGAATATTTCAGGAAAAAGAACTGCTCATAAATGCTCTCCATGTACTCATCGGTCAGGCCAAAAAAAGTCCGCGGAGAGCGGCACCTCCATGTCCTGCTCATAATCGCAGTTGCTGCATTCAAAGTGCTGAGACAGGTCAACGTTTGGTGCCGTAAGTTTATAAGCAAGCCTTAAGTGGCGTGAATCTGTAGATGGCATATTTTGCACAAGATAATTGATTGAATCAATGCTATCGTCACCGTTAACGGCTAATATTAAGCTAGATAACTGACGTGTTACGCCGCGGTCTTGACGTTGTTTTTTATCAATTTCTACTCCAGAACTAATCTTTTTCTCGTCGTAACCTCTGAGTAGCCCAAATGTAACAACCACGTTAGTTCTCGGAAGAGTGATATCAAAAGTTCCATTGCCATTATCAGTTACATTCATCTTGTTTTCATCATCACCGCAATAAACATGCGCCTCATTCAAATCAAACGAATAACTTTGGTTTGTGCCACATTGTGGGCAAGTAACTTTTGTTGTATAGTCATTGCCGTAGCCGGAAACTCGTGTGGCAATAATAATTGCGTTTCTATCTCCTATGAAAAGTGAATCTGGGTCAATCGCCTTATTCACAATTAAACTACCGATAACCCTATCAAGGGCAACTCCCTTTTTAAGCAAAGTTCGCGATGTGAGCATATCTTCCTCTTTCGCAGTCATTTGTTTAATTTCAATAGAAGATTCACCACAAAGCGGGTGTCCTTCTGGGTAATATCTACCCTCGGTTGGTAATTCCACAAATTCCGTTGGAATTACAAATGAGAAACCTCCCGTGCCTTCGTTCATTGCCTGAACAGGCGGGGAAGTATCTTGTTGTTGAACGCCTCCTAAGCGATCTTGATTTCTAGACAATGTACACCTCTCGTTTTATTAAATTGTCATCATGTGTTAAAGAAGCTGGTACCGCCACCTGCTACTGCGACTGAAGGATTGGCGGTTTCAACGCGGGCCCAATCGTACATAAGCTCAACAGTAGTGGTAGTAAGCTCGTCGTCACCATATGAAAGTGAACCAAGTTGAACGTCTTTAACAAATGCGTTCCAAAGTGTCCAAGTTTCAAGCGGCTTGCCATCAGAATCAATCTGTGTGATAATGACGGTACCGAGAGCACCAGCGGCCTTAGCTTTAGAAATAGAGCCAAGGGAAGTTGCGTTAGCAGGGGGAGAATAGCCAGAAAGCCTAACAATGTCGGAGAACGTTGCAGTGACATCGGGACTAACAGGGTCAACCATCTCAATTGAAATAGTATTCCAAGTAACGGCGCCCGGGTAATAGAACTTGTGGTTCAAGTAGGCGTGTTCTACGTTTTCAACAGTAAAGCTGGGCTTCGCTGCAGTCTTGGCGTACCATGCAATGGCACCACCTTGTTCAGCTTGAATTCCTTGGAATTCTACTGTAAATCTGAAATTTCTCTTTGGATCTTTGAGGGTTACGTCCTCGCCGAAGTTTGTTGACCAGAATGGCATTGTTTAAGTTCTCCTGTTTATAACAATAAATAGTAGGGGGAAATATTTTTCCCCTTATGGTTTAGTCATCAAATGATGCGCCAGTGTTGAGGATTACGAAGTCAATTGCAATGAATTCGATAGCTCTAGCGGGCTTAATCATAATCTTAGCATACATAATGTTTTGATCAATAAGATCAGGTGTCGTAGTAGACTCATCAAGGATAAGTCGGTAATCTGTGATACCAAATCTAGTCTTAACATTTGCAAGGAAGGGCTCTACGAGACCCTTGAAGCGGTTCCAAGTTGCCTGCACATTTTGCTCAAAGAGAATTTGTGTGGACAAGATAGAGATCTGCTTCTTCAAGTAGATTACCAAGCGACGGACATTGACTCTGTCGAGTGCCGATTGGCGCTCTTGGAGTGTTTTCTGACCGAACAACACGATACCAGAGCTTGGGAAAGAAGCAATTGGGTTAATGTTGTACTCGTACAGTGTGTCGCGACTCTTAGATGTTAATCTTTCGCTGACGTTAACAACTGGGATTCCAGCCGCTCCGTCTGTGAGGCCACCGCGGTTGAATCCTGCTGGTGCAAACCATACATCAGTTTTGGCCTCGGAACTTCCAAGGACACCAAGGATGGCGACTGTGGGCGGGATCCACACAAGTTGACCAGTATTCTCATCGCGGGTCTGGACCCATGGGTAGAAGGTTGTTCCGTATGAGGAGTCAATTCTTCTATCTTTAAGTGTCAGAGCTGCTTGATCTGGGTTTGTGCCAATTCTACTAGATTTATCAGAGTAGTATTGCTCGTGTGGTGGGATGTAAACATCGGGAAGGTCGATAAGTGCCATGGCATCAGCGCGCTCCTCACAGATGTCAATCATATGCTCTGTCAACGACTCTTGCGTGAGGCCTGGGGCAGTAAGCAAATTCATATCAATCATCTCAGGATCAGTCACAGTATCAACTGCGCGGCGCCATGTGTGATACACATAGTTGTCGTCTTCTGTAGAAGTAGAAGACATGAACGCGTTATAAAGCGGATCTGGTCTTGTAATGTCAAACCCGTCAGCACCACCCCAGAATGGGACAGTGAATCGGTTATAGCCTGCATCAAGAATATCAGTGTAAGATGCGCTAGTGACCGAAGCCTCTGCTTTACGTGAACCGGAGTTATAGTAATATGCAGAACCAGATGTCTCAATATCATCTAATGAGAAGATATAAGACCATGCGTTGATACCTTTAGTAAGGAACGCACCGGTTGTCGGATCGTCGGGGAAGTTTGCATATGGTAATCTGTGGAAGTCTGCAACACTTGCGTCGGGTCTTGTAGAAGACGGACTGCGAGTAGTGCTGAATCCAAAGTATGCGTTAGTGGGGTCTCTCAAGCCGCCATCGGAAGCCGAAACTCTGATAGATGAGCTTGGGAACAATAGCGAACCACTCAAACAATTTACGGTTGGGTCATCCGGCAGGCTTAAGCCAGAGACGTCCAACACTGAACCGGAAAATAGAGGAGTATTCGATGCTTTGATACCATCAAATACACCGTTCCTGTCACCACCAATGAATTGTCTTCCATCTAAGACGAAAGAGGTATTAATAGCTCCGATCTCCGAACCGGTAATTCCTGTAACACTGGCTGGTCTAGGAGGACCATAGTAACCAAACGGTACAAGTGTTGCGTCGGTTGCGCCGGCTTCGACATCTCCGTCAAGCTCAACATAAAAGTACTTAGACTTGTTTGGGTAATCGCCATAAGTTTTAAGCATCTTATTAGTTGCGTCCCACTGCACAAATTGAGTACCAATCTTGCGGCCGATATAGCTGGGAGATTTTGGATCTAAACTGCAGTTGTCAAATCTTTCTAGAACAACAACTTTATTATCAGTGTCTCTAATATCACGAACAACAACCGAGAAGGTGCCATAAGGATTTGAAGTGGTGGAGGATTGACGAATTTTTTCAATTGAAACTTTTGCATTTTTATGCAACCATTCGCCATGGCCGCGGCCAACAAGACGAAACAATTTTTGAGTGTTTTGTGGTTCATAAGAAGCTGCAGTGCCTTGGTCTTGGGCAATAAACCAACCAGCAATTGCTTCGCGTGAAGCCTGTGCCTTCATGTTGGCAGGGTTGTAGTCGTTGTCAAGCTCACCACCGTAGGCTATTGGAAGCAATACACCAAACATATTTTGCAGACTGTGCATACCTTTTCTACGCAGTGCTTGTTCATAAGACTCACCAAGCCAGTAATCTTTTCTAGCGCTAGCGGGGTAGAAAGTAGTTGTATTGTTGCTAGCAACTTGAGGATTAGTATTAAATCTCTTGCGAAGGAATGTTTCTTGTGTGTCATCGAAACCAAATTTAATTGTTTCAGACTGCTGAGTACCAGAAACAAAAATATTGAATAGTCCATTACTGTCTGACTCAATAACTTAACAACAACCTTAGTGCCGGCATCCGCTTTGCTACCACCGGGGCCAACAATATTACCACCTAAGAAGATCTTACCTTTATTAAGGTAAAAAGTAGCAGCGTGGGTACCTTCGCCAATGTTTGCACTTGAGCCAGAACGGAATAAGAAAAGACCGAAAGCTCCACCATTGCTTGTCAAAGCAGTAGTTGACGCGGCCAGTCCGCTTCCACTAACTGGTTTACCCGATGTGGACCAGCCTGCTGCCGCATCACCACCAACAGACTTACCCGTGGTAGTTTGCTGACCCAGAAGACGAATGAAGGTCAGAGGGGCCACATTCGAACGAAGGAAAGCTTTAGCTGCATAGGTTCCGTACATCGGCGATTGGTAGTTACCATCGCGGTAAACGTCCCCACCTCCTGAACCAGCAACAGTATCGCCGAACTCTGTTACGAAATCCGAATACGAACTAACTTTTACCGGTGTCATCGCAAGGCCTCTGCGTGAGCGCCCAATTACGACCGGTCCAATGGCATCTGCACTCTTGGGAATAAAGGAGTTATCAATCTCGTTGATAAACACCCCCGGAGATACAAATTTAAAACTTTTCACTGACATTATGTGTCCCTCTCTTTGGTTTAATGTTCTTTATGCTTGCGCAATCAAAGATAAATAGTATTTTTAATCCCAAAGACACTTCAGGAAGTGTTTTATGAGCCAAAAAAGTCTTCGGTGCCCGGCAGAGGCTCGGATTCACGGGGGTATGTAAGCTCTACAATACTCTCTTCTACAGCTACAATTGGGCGATCATCGTTTTCGCCTTCTCCCATTAAGTAGCCAAGCACTCTGATGTTTATTTCAGATGAGAACATTCTCATCTCTTCTTCAAGATTAGACACATTATTATTATGTGCAAAACTCTGATCTATAAAAGCTTCATAAGAGTGGCCATTTCTTTTCATAGTAAAAGCGTTAATTTGGCCAGTTCTAGTTATAAAAGGTGCCATCATCTCATTCATCTGTTGTTGGTATTCACATTTAATAATAATCTTGTATTCTACATTAACATATACAGGGATTGGTATTGAAAGCGTCTGGATTACAACTTTTTTATTAATTCGTGGCGAGTATTGTTGTCTTTTTCCTACCGAGATGTTTCTGGAGGCCTGTACGACAGCAAAATTTCTAGTTTTATCTTGTTTAATCTTCTTTGCCAATATCATTCTACCAACACGGCCATTTCTATCTTTAGAATATAGATGCGCTTGATAAGATCCTTTCCGCGCGGGGTCTTTCGTGATATTTGTTCTTTCAATGCTTATTATGGGAAGTTTTAAGGCGCCGGCATCGTCTCGCAACTCTTTTTCGTTCTTGATCTGGAATGAACGCTCGGGTGTTTGCCACAAAACTGGCACTTTTACGAAACCCTCGTTAGTGGTGGCACTGAGTGACAGGTCTTCCTTGAGCCACGAGACCAAAGAATAGTCAATATTCTCAATATCCGACACTAACATGCCGATTTCCTTTAATGACAGGCTTTTTGTGTCTACTGGCAGTTGTGCAAAGTCAAAATTATCAGGAAGCATCAAATAAACCCTTTCTTGCTCTTCTACAACGAGCAGCAATCTCAAACTCTTTACCAGCTTGGCCGAATAAGAGCTTTGGCTCTGCTAAAGTAACAATTTCATAGTAATAATCGCCGTACAAAACAAAGTCCCCTTCTCTTACATAGAGGTCTTGGTCTTCTTCAAGGCGTCTTTTATGAAAATGTACCATGATTTCCCAGGATTTGTCAATTCCAGCACTTTCCATGTAGTCAGTGGAATAATCAGTGAATTCAATTAAAGCGTAAACGCGTATAGGAGGCAGATAGGTTTTTTTAATCGCTTCACCATAGAGTTCGTTAAACTTTGTAGCTCGAAGATCAATCGAGTAATATAAGATCTGTTGACCTATGACCTTCTCAACAAGCTCATCATTAACTTGTTTAACAAGATCTCGCTCTTTCTTACCTAAAAAGAGAGGCGGAGGTGGTGCTGCGGGCTTTGACCATTTGCTATCGTCTGACATCTACTCTCTCCTATCCTACAAAAATGGGCAATGGCGAACGCCTTAAGGTTTCCTCTGCAGCGGTGCTCTTTTCTTGGTCTTTCTTGGCCAATTCTGGGTATTCTACTTCTTTGAGGAGTTCTGTCAGCTTGTCGCGGAGATTCTGTTGCTCTTCTTTTGCTTGACTAAGCAATTCAGAGTGGTTTAATGTAACGCTGTCACCCGGAATTGGCAATGTTTGGAACTTGCCGCGGATCTGCCCTAACATCTCTTTAGAAAGAGCAAGTGCATATTTTCTAATCCATTGCTTACCAATGGCATTAATGTTTTCGTAAGGTATATTATCAAAGGGTAGCGTATTTAGGTTGTTAATACCTTCAATACCTGTGTCAGTATCACCCTCTTCTTCAAAGATATTTGATTTAATCCTAAATCTAAACCAAATACGATCAAGGTAGCCAGCAAAGTTATCAGCTCCGCGAGGCGCCGGATATAATCTCAATTTGTTGTTGATAAGCTCATAAGAGTAGTGTGAGGTTCTTGTGTAAAGCGAGTCTTCGTACATTATAGCTTGTAATTTGTTTTGCCATGTTGGAATAATCTCAAATGTAGAGTCATCGGCATATTGACCGTATGTCGAAGAGTTACCCACCACGCCAACACCGCCATAATACCCATAGAATCTCCACATTGCAATTGGCGAACGATAAAAAACTTTATCAATAATAATTCGTTTATCTGTAACTTTACCAGCATAATCAATGGCGTCACCATTATCATTGACACCAGAAGCTGAAGAACTAGAAATAATTGTTTGTAAATCGTAGTCTTGTTGATTTTTTGTAGTTGTGAAGGATGCCGAGTAGATACTTGTAGTACCACCAACTCCTGCCATCGTAGACATTCCGTCCGCTATCTTGTTTGTATAGTTAGCCTCAAACCTAGGAAATCTTAGGCTAGCGCTAAGCGGGCCCGACGTAAGATTACCTTTGTGGTTAAAGGTACCAGTAACATTACCAAGAGCATCTGATAATACATTCTTACCTTGGTGCAGATTGAAAATGTACGAATATTCCAAAACCGCTTCTTCGTACGCCGCATAAACATTGGCGGGGGTAAGCTCAATATCAACGACATCGCCGCCTAATTTTTTATAAACATAGGCAACTTGGTCAGAAGCGCCACTTAAAAATGCAACTGAACCCGTGTAAATTCCAAATGGTAACGAGTTGGAAACAGAGCCGGCCGAACCGGTTGATGTCAGTACTATAGCACTTGTTTCTGATTTTGGGCTTAGGTTTCTTGGCACGCACAGACCCTCCTACTAGGTAAATAGTTGATCATAACCAAAGATAAACACTTATATAAGATATTTACGAAGTCTTCTTAGTTGTTTTCTTTTTTGCAGCCTTACTTGGCGCTGCAGCTTTTTTTACTGGCGCCTTTTTCGCAGGTGTGGCTTTCAAAGTCGGGGCCGGGGCGACTTTTGGCTTTTCAACTGTTTTTGGTGCTACTTTCGGAGCTGGTTCTTCTGAAACCTTAGCAGTTTCTACAACTGGCTTGTTAACTGTTGGAGCATCCTCAACCTTGGTTTTAACTGTTTCAGCTATTGGAGTTTTTGTGATTTCCTCTTCTGCTTTGACAATTGCTTCGCGACGAGCTTTAGCTCTATTTTTAAACATCAATCTTTTACGTGGGTTCATAACATTTCCTTTTCTTTAAAACCTGTGCTAATAAATAGTCAGGAATTACCAAAAAAGAAAATCTGGAAAAATAGGCGCCGAAATTTTTTGGCGGATCAGCGTTTTTAAAAAGAAAAACCCCCTCAAAAAGAGGGGGCAAAACATAAAAGATATATTTTAATGCTAATCAGCTAGCAGCAGTGTCAGCAAACAAGCAGTCGCTGGCATCTACGGCCCAACCGGTTGCATGCATAAAAGTTCCGTCCGAATGAATTTCAATTCTAACACCACTTTGTGCGGTAGTTTTCGCGTTAATGAAGTCGTTGGATGTTCCATTGGCGAATGAGTTGCCATCGCCGTCGTTACACCAAATACAGCCATCAAAGAATTCTCCAGATTTAGTACCGATGTTGACAATGTTGTCCATTGTTCCGCCATCATTTTCAGTCAAAATGATTGTACAAAACCAACCCGCGCCAACATCTTCGGCACCTGGCAGCTGAATCAGTGTAGTTGCAGCAGGATTAACGTGCAAAATTGCTCCGTTGTCTGCTTCTGTCATAGTATAGTCGGCAGTTTTTGATAAATGTACACGGCCAAGTCGTGCATTGCTACCTCCCATTTTTAACTCTCTTTTTAGTCCCTCTAAAAGCGCTTGGGTTCTCGCCAAGCCTATTCTTTTACTTCCCATGTTTAAAACCCTCCATTTATAATCATGTCAAAAACATTATGGCAAACCTTTCGGTTCGCCTATAAGTAGTCTCAACATAAAAGAAGACCCCCACCTTTCTCAAGGTGGGGGCATTCTGTGTTGTGTTACTCTTGGTTTTACACCAGATATAAGCTAAAAGCTTATATATCAGCCTCCAGACTCACCCAACAATCCGCGACAAATCACGAGTCCGTACATATCTGGACGAACCATCTTCTTCGCATAACGAGTCATCACGCCCTTGCGAGGCACGAAGTCTTCTGGTCCGAAGATTGTAGGTGTGGTTTGCAGTGGCACGTATGGTGCGTACACGTATCCGCTTTCAAGGAAAGAAGATCCGCGACGGCCGACGAGGACCACGTTGCGGAGGAAGTAAGGATCAACGATAACGTCGAACTTCTTGCTCAGCGAACCAACATTAACAGCACCAATCGTACCAGTCTCTGCATCAGCGGTAACATTAGCACGGAATCCAGCAGTGAACTCAAGGATGTTAGCAACTTCAGGTCCTACGACTACGAAGTTAGCTCCACCACGCAGAGTCTTGCGATGGATTTGTGCAGAGACATCGTTGATAGTTTCAACAAGGGTCTCGTACCACTCAGATACAGTACCAGTGAAATCAGGAGCAGCAGAGCTAGCGCCGACTTCAACACCGTTGGTCTTGTCTAAGAAAAGACCGGGTGAGCGCGACCAGTAGTAGGTTGCAGCGGTTGCACCGTTCACAAGGTCAGCAACGATCTCACGATCAATCTCAAGAGCAATTTGCTCAGAGAGAATGCTGGTCAACTCAACCTCAGCGTCAAGGTTGTGGTAGGCGTTAAGGTCTTGACCTAACTCCGGAGTCCACTTAGCCTTGAGCTTCTTCGTTTGAGCGGTAACAGCAATGCTGTCGACCTTGATGTCGATCTCAGGAATGTCTGCTTGACCTTCAAGTCCCCAAACAACCTGACCTTGAATAGAACCAATAGCATTGTCACCATTAGCAAAATCGTCAGTCTGTGGGAACTCCCAAGTACAAGAGGCAGTCATAGCAAAACCAGCTAATTGAGCACCACCAGCATCAGTACCAGAGCCGACACCGAGAGTGGTTCTAATTTCATCAGGTCTCGATGCTGCAATAACACCGGGTGCCGATGCGGTTGTACCAACGAATGTCAGAAGCATCATGTCAGCCGCGGTTGTAGAGTCCAAGGCAAGTCCAAGCTGATCAGCAATTCCAGCTGGAACAGGACGAGTCAAACGACGCACCAAACGAGCACCGGGACCAACAAGACGAAGGCCGCCACCTGCAACCATGAGTTCAGCATTAACACCAGCCGTCGCCGACGATGTAATTGCAGACAAGTTTTCTTGATCAAGTTGATCAAGAGCAGATGCCGAAATAGCAATAACACTGTACGCATGGGTAGCGAGTGCTCTGGTCTTTTGGGTAAGAGCCAGAAGGTCTGGATCATACTCGATGAGTTTACGGTCAAGGTTAGTCATACTATCATGGATAGCAGCACCAGTAACGAAAACAGCCGCGACAGACGCGTCCGAGCCACTTGGAGAACCATACGAGTAACCGCGTGCTGATGCACGAGGACCGCTAAGGTCACCACCACGGACGTCAACCAAGTCAACACCACCGGTGATTTGAGCACCGACACGGTTGGTACCGTAGATAGACTTGCCAGCGAGGTTACCAAGCTTACCAGCTTGAGTGGAATCTCCACCAAGATCTCCCGAGAACGTAAAGTCCAGGAAGAAAATGAGTCCACTTGGGAGGCTCATAGGTTGTACAGAAACAAGATCGTTTGCGATCAAGCCTGCGAAAACACGACGAACAATGGGGAATGCGACAGCAGCAAAGCCCTGTACATCACCTGCGTTCATAGCGGTTGCTTCGCGAAGAAGCTCTTTAGCCTGGTTCTCAAGGAGGCGAGCCATGCCATTACGGCTTTTGTCGTCCTCAAGTCCTTCTAAAAGTCCGGTCTTTTCCCACTTTGACAGTAGGGCGTGACCTTCAGCACGCATATCACGATTAACCATACCTTCGGTTAATCTTTCAATAATACCAGCCATTTTTAATATCTCCTTATAATTTTAATTAATACCTGCTAGTTTCTTCATTCTATCAGCAATAGGATCGGCTTTTTTAGCCTCACTATAGTTGCTAGCACGAAGAATGGAAGAACGACGGTTGATAGTTTCGCTCAGTGATTGCGGACCACGTTTAGGTGTGGACTCCACTGTGCTTTGAAGTGTTTCAAATATTGTCTTTGCTTCCGGAACAGAACCAGCTTTAGAAATCGCTTCGGCAACTTTTTGTTTTTGCCGCTCATTTAGGGAGGTATTTCTCAACACACGGTTCGTGTATAACAAACGAGCATTAGAAAGATTAACGTCAGTGACGCTTTCTTTTAATTGCTCAACTACGTTTTCGTAGTTTTGAAGCTTCTCTTTGAGTTGGTTATTTTCAAAAACCAATTCTTCTTGAGCTTGTTTCAAATCTTCTAACTCAGTCTGGGGATCGGTGTCCGTTCTATCGGCCATTCCACGACCCAAGTGAGTCTCTTGTTCTAATCCTGTAGATCTACGGGATGCGAGTGCTTTTTCCATCTCGTACATCTTGTCTTCGGCTCTGCGGCCGGCCCAACCTGAAAGGTCGGCGCCCATATCGACGGTAAGCTTTTCCATAATAGCATCGATAAGCTCGTCAGCATCATAAGATTCACCAAAACCTTGAGGGCCACCTGCTGTTGGCTGTGGATAACTACGTGCCATTTTTTTGTCTTTAGCTACCGTGGGCGAATCTTTGGTGTAGAAGCACTTGGGATCATTGGGATTGCGCCTGCAAAACTCGCGATCATTAGCTGCATTCATATATCCCCGGGGATCCTTTGCGACCTTCCGTGGCGCTCTTGGATCTTTTCTTGGCGCTTCTTCTTCTTCTAACTCTTCTTCTTCTTTTCTATTACCAGCACAATGGCTCTCGTCTAATTCGTCTTCTTCTTTTCTATTACCAGCACAATGGCTCTCGTCTAATTCGTCTTGTACATCGTCGGGCAAGAAATCGCCCTTGTTTAATTTATCTTTTGGAGAAGTTTTTGCGGCCGTTTCTTTTTCTTCAGGTGTCTTAGGTTCATCGTCAGCCTCATCAAGTGAAATCTTTTCCATAATAGCATCAACAAGAGAGTCCATGTCGAATTCTTCATCTAATTCCTTCTCCGCTTCAGTGTTGGCTTGGAGCGTGGCTGCTTCTGCCCCGGCTGGATCTCCCTTCTCGTCAGTTACGCCGGCTGAATAATCAACCTCGGCGCCTTTGTCCGCCTCATCATCACTATCATCCTCGGTGAGTTCAATTTCTTCGTCCTCTTCAAGGGTATCTTCGTCTAATTCTTCTTCTAATCTCTGGAGTGTCTCGGCCAATTCGTCAAAGTTAATTTTAATCTTGGTCTCTTGGCCTTCGTCGTCACAAGCACAAAGCTCTTCACCCTCTGCGGCGCCCAGTGGTACGTCCTCAGCAGCATCGCCACCAGCGGCGGGTGCAGGAGCAGCGCCCATTGGGTCCATGCCAGCAGCGGGGGCACCAAGGCCTAATTCATCTTGCTCAAGAATTTTGTTTAAGGTTTCTTTGACCTCGGTTGAATATTTATCAACAATTGTAGCCTCGGCATTTTTCAAGGCTGCCTCCTTAAGTGCCTTAGCATCGACGAATGCTTGCTCAAGTAAAGATGACATGTAATAACTCCTATAAAACAGTATTTCACTGTAAATAGTGTGCTATATTTGCAAAAACCATTTTTAATAACTTTATCAGGATGCGTTATAGTAGTCCAGTATTGCCCATTGGTATCCAGCAGGACCGTTATAGCCCATGACTGTCATAGAATCGCCTGTTTCTAAAACTTTATTTGCGGCTTGATCAATAAGCTGATTTGAAGGACCGGAGCCAGTGACTGTGATGTTGGCTGAGCCAACACATTTGACTGTTATTGTTACGCCATTTAACGTATCGGATAATAATGGTAAGTAAGCATTATGAGGCGACGTTAAATTATAGATCGCCACTCTGTCTGTCGCTCCGGAGATGTAGGTATCAGCAGAAGTTGTTTTTACAACGTAGTTGTGCTGGACCGCGCCGCTGAGATATGCACCTCTGGCGACAAATAGGTCTCCGACACCAGTTAGTGAGAGTGCAGGGTTAGTACTATCGCTTTTGACACTTATTAGAGTTTCAGCGTCTGAACCACTGACATTTAAAATTCCACCAAAATGTGCGCCTCCGACCAGAACTTGACCGGAACCCGTGACACCAAAACATATTCTGTTGCCGTCAGCTTCTCTTGCCTGCATAAGCGTCAGCACCCTATTACTTGTGTCTGACGGTCTTATAAACAGCATTCCGTCATTGAAAGCGGTACCTCCCTTGTCCCCAATCGCTAATCGCGGGGATGAGCCTGTGATATGTACTCCGCCGGAGCCGGAAATCTCTCCAGATACGGATGCATCACCGGCCACGGTAAGTGTATGGGTAGGAACGCTGACATTTATACCAACCTTGTCTCCAGAGCCATCAACCATAAGCATATGAGTATTGCTATTGCTTTCTACACGAAAATCAATCAGAGAATCAGAGCCTTGGTTTACAACAACTTCTGGCACAGCCCCATCAATTCTAAGCCCCTCTTTCATTGTTCCGGCATCATTTGTTTTAAACACAACGTGCTTATTGATTGTGTTGTTTTGTATTAAAATGTTATTGGAATCGTTAATGCCAATTTGGGCCAAATCACTACCAGCGCTGCTGCTGAAATGTATTGTAGGCGTTGCTGTTTGAATCGCCAAATTACCGGAAACGATAACATTACTTCCCACAGCGTTTAAAAGAATATTTCCATCAACACTACATGTAAGATGAGCGGCCGTGGCATTATCATCATTTGTGGTGATTGTGGTTGCACCGTTAGTGGTGGTTTGAATCTGGAAGTAATCGCCACTATCGGCTGAACTTTCAATTCTAAGATCAAC
>Ga0098054_1000887_pt1 | contig 16196 bp, 15 predicted proteins | sample 16_taG_FD_75048 | JGI IMG/M metagenome (GOLD analysis project Ga0098054, IMG submission 75048) | Marine viral communities from the Subarctic Pacific Ocean - 16_ETSP_OMZ_AT15313 metaG | ecosystem: Environmental > Aquatic > Marine > Oceanic | place: Pacific Ocean | collected 2015-01-18
AGGCAGGCTTAAAAAGGCAGAGCAGACAGACAGGCTCAACAGGCTTAAAAAGGCAGAGCAGACAGACAGGCTTAACAGGCTTAAAAAGGCAGAGCAGGCAGGCAGACCTAACAGGCTTAAAAAGGCAGAGCAGGCAGGCAGGCCTAACAGGCTTAATAAGGAGGTGCTGTGATGACTATGACTAAACTAAAAGTAGGCGACTTGGTAGAACTAACCGAGCCGACTGTGCCAAAACACTTGGCTATTTACACGGGGATTTGTGGCGGCTGCGGGCTCGTCGGGTGGTCCATGGACAAACCGGTCTGGAAAGACCCTTATTACTCCTTCTGGCTTGTTGAGAATAACGAAGAAGTGGGAATAAGACACAGAGAGGGTGAGTGGCGGTTTGGTTCGGGTCGGTTTGAGGGCTACTGTGAGATTAAAATTCTATAACTAAATAAAAAGAGGGTAATAGTTTTACTTATTATTATTATTACCCTCGACCTTATTTATTTGTGAATAAGAAAAGTAAAAAAACTAACTTGGAGGTTATTATTATGATTGCTTTTACAACGAGATTAACAAAAGAGGCAGAAGAACAGGTTTGGGAACTATGGCACGAGTGGCTTGACGCGACAAACAACGACAACGAGCACTTTGACCCGGAGGTTGGCTATACCTTTGACATCGCCCACTATGAAGAGAGGTACCCGGCCTACAACAAAAAAGAACTCCTGCGGTTTGTTGAGGGCGAACTCAACGACGGGCTTAACTGTAACGTGTTTGAGGGTTGGGGTTTAGGCAAAGACAGCACCGGTAAAGATTGGCTGGGAGAGGTTTACAAACTCTACGACAAACACTTGGCGAAGCAGGACAAAGAGCGTTATGCCCTTTGGGACAAGCAAGTGAAATTCTACAAACAACTGGTTGCGCTCGCAGAAGACGCTGGTTATGTTGTTAAGCGCCAGCCAGCAGACAGCAGCGAGTTCAACTTGGATCCGGGCTACGGACTCTCACTCAACGACCGCACCCGCGACCACGATTGGGACGCCGAGTTGGAGGGCGGGTACCTCTCTGTCGCTTTTCGTCCCTTTGACTTTGTTATTTGCGGAAAGGAGGTGGCGTGATGAATAGGGTTATTGCTACAACGGACAGCGACATGGCTTATGAGTTTTACACGAAAGAGTGGAACGGCGACTATGAAAAGTTAAGAGACGAGTTTTGGACGCTGGTTGAGAAGGAAGAGTTTGTTGTTGATGACGACGACATCCTGACAGAGTTGGTTGTTTTTAATAACGGCTACAAGGTTCGGGACTCCTACATAAAATAAAACAGCAGTCATAATTTAACAAAAGGAGGAAAAGATTATGAAAACAAATTACGAACTACCCGTTGAGGTGGTTGAGTTTAAAGACAATAAGCCGTCTATTTGGCTAGTAGAATATTTACTAAACGACGAGTTTATGGCTCTATACGACTACAAATACCCGCCTTTAGGTGCTTTTACTTTAGAGGGGGGAGTGTCTTGTGATTCTATGTGGTTAGACAAAAGTTTAGCCGAACAAAGAGCCAGTTTTATCCAAAACTATGGGATTTCAGGGGAGCGAGTTGAGTGGTGCCATGTTTGTGCCTATGACAGCAGAGAAAAGATGCGTATGCTCCCGCAGGCGTTCCAACTTAAACATACAGGCAAGGAGGTGAACTCCTACATAAAATAAATAGTTTGCTCCCTGTAGTTAGGAGGGGTAGGGCTTCGGCTCTGCCCCTTTTTTTATTTTTTTTTATTTATTTTTATTTATTTTTTTTTATTTATTCTCAACAAAATTGGAATAGGAAGGGAATAGGGAATAGGAAGGGAATAGGAATAAAAAAACCCCGCTCAACGGATACCAAAAGGGAGGTTACGTATCCGGAGCGGGGTGAGGAATAGGAGCGTGGATTGAGTGACGCTGCGTCTTTTCCTTCTTCTATCTTTATTATACACACAAATAGGAATAAAGTTAAGCTTTATTTTTTAAAAGATTCCTTTAATCTGTAGGATCTGCCAATTGGCGGGCTCTTCTCTGTTTTGCCTGATAAGCAGCGTCCTTAACCAATTTCTTGACATGTGAATAGTCATCCTTAGCTGCGGATTTAGCTGCCTTTGCTTTTCCTGATGTGCCTTTGTCTTGGGTTGCCTGATAAGCAGCGTCCTTCTCTAACTTCTTGATGTGGGACCAATCGTCCATGGCAGCACCTTTCTCATGACTCTCAGCCTTCTCAGCTGACCTTGTTGCCGCGTCGGCCTTGCTGCTTTTCAATAGAGCTATCGCGCCTGCTTTGCGCGTTGCTGTCTTTTTACGTTTCATCTTAATTCTCCTTGTTTAGTCTAGCCTGTTTCCATCTCGTTGCTATGTCGGCTAAACCCTGACTGCCTAAATAAGCAAGGGCGACTGCAACCCACTGCTCACTATTAACAAAACCCGACACCAATAAACATGTCGTAGTTATCCAAACCAGTAGTTTTCTGGACAAATACTTTTCTAAACTTCTATCAATAATCGCTTTCATCTTATCTTCTCTGTAGTTTATAAGGTTGTCGGCAGTTCTTTTTGTTCGTAATAACATCATCGCACTGCCGCATCATCTGGTGGCAACTCTTACTCATACCAGAACACCCTTGTTTTAACTTTTCATATTCGGAATTACAATTCATCATCGCGTCTGTTCTTTCTAGTAGGGTTTTCTTAACATAGTGAAACTTTTTTTGTAATTCAATTAAACTGTGGTGTTGCATCTCAACAAACATCGTTTTGCTTTTCACTTTATTAAATAGTCCTATGTTTATTAAGACGCTCACACATAATCCTATAATAACTACATATAGCGCCAGTTTCTTTATCATGCCCCTGTATCTCGTTTTCGGTCTCGTTTGGCTTCTCTTTCAATCATCGGCAGCATGATCTCTAACATCATCATGGCAGGATGTAATCTTAGTGCTTTAACACCTGTTTTAAGACCTGCTTTAGCGCCTGTTTTGATAGCCTTGAGTGCCTGAGCCGCTGATTTGGCTGATCGCTGCAAGTCAGTGCGATTCGAATACTTAGCAGCGAGTTGCTGCGCCGTCTGCGCTGCCTTCGCTGTTGCTGCGGTACGCATAGCACGCTCAAGGTTGAGTTTCTTTTGCCGCTTGTCTACCTTTTTCTCTTTCTTCTTTTTCTTCTTATCTAAATCTAACTCTTGCTGTTGCTTCGGCTTTTCTGGTTCTGCTTCTGGCTCTGGTTCTTCGGCTCCTTCCAACAGTTCTTGCTGTCCTTTTCGCCCCTTCCGTTGCCTGTTCTTCTCGCGGATTTCCTCAAGCAACTGTTTTTCGGCGCGTTCGGCTTCTCTGAGTTCTCGTTCACGCCGTCGATCGCGCACGCCGTCAGCCCGGTGGTATGAGCTGGCTACCCTCTCCGCCTCTTCCTTTACCTCTACCAATCTTTTATGTTCTTTTATTAACCGTTGTATTTCTTCATAACTTGGTATTGCCATAATATTACTCCTCTACTTTTGTAACAGCGGCTTCTAACCGCACAATAAGTTTATCTAATTTGTGCATAGTGGTTTGTATCTCTTTAACTTCTGCTTTGATTTCCACTACTTCTTTTTCAACAGCCGTCAGGCGATATTTTGTTCCTTCGGCTGTTACACCCAGCGTATAAGCTAGTCCCATAATCATAATTAGCCACCCTATAACTGACGGCGTGTTTTGTCTTATCCAACTCATACATAATTCTCCTTTGTCGTTTATTTAAATACTTGTAAACTATCGATAAAACGCTTTTTAACCTGAACTGCTTGGTGATTAATAATCGCGTTGGTCCTTCCCATCTGGGTAGCATAGAGTTCTATGTCTTTTTCTATTTGTTCTGCTCTTGCGTCATCACCAGCGGCGTATGCTTTTCTTAATAACTGTCGTAAGTTTTTGATTTTATCTTTGGTTCGCTTGGTAAGGTTCATCTTCATAGCAGTTTTGCCTTCTTTAACTATTTTATGTACCTGCTGGGCTGTCTTTACTTTTCTTTTTCTCAATAGAGAGGTTAAACCTTGTCCCATAGCCCAGTTTAGATAATCTTCTGTCAACTCTGGATCTTGAGGTCTCAAGGTGTAGCGCCTCGTTGTTATGGGACTGGCTTCATCAAATTTAGCAGCAAGTACGCTTATGGCTGCGTGTCCAATTCCTCCTACCATAATCTTGCCGAACTGTGTCCAGAGTGTAGCAGCATCAACGTGGGTTCTCTTGTCTTTTGAGCCTTCCTTAATATAAGAAATAATATCCACTGCTAATCCGCCTGTTAAACCGGCAAACTGGATGGCTTGGTCATAAGTCATCAACTCGTTGCGGTGCTGCATCCCCCACAGCCTTCTTCGTTTGAGGATGTCCTGTCGCTGCGCCAGCGGCACTGACTTTAACTTATAATCAATTGAGCCGTCTGACAGTTGGGGGTATAACTCTTTTTCGTCATATTCACCAAAAATACCGAAGCCTTTTACGATGGCACTTCCTATGCCCCTTAAGATAATCATCTGTGGATCAGCATAGTTCATGCCGCGCACACTGATTCCTTCTGAATAAATAGGATCTTGTAATTCAGTCACGATATGAGAGGCAACCTCCCGTGGTAAGTATTTATAAAGCTTTTGTCTAGACTTTTTATCTTCGTTGTTTCTCAACTCACCCAAAAATCCTTGAGTCATCATAGTGCGCCGTAGGCTTACCCCACCCAGTTCTCTAAACTGCGCCATATTTATTGCTTTACTATTAGTTTTAAACGTCGTCGGTCCGGACAACACCTCACCAATCAATCCTTTGCCGCCGCCAGTGGTCATCGCTTTCCAGAACCAAGTATAGAAAGGCGAAGCCAACGATAAGACGCGGCTGCTCTTCAAAAACTTAACCATAGTTGGGACATCTGAATAATCAAAGAAAAGATTTAGCGCACTTTGACCACCGGTTCTTGCGGACAACCCGTCTAACTCTGCGATACTCAACGCTTTGCCACCTTTGCTAGCTTCTTTGAGGGACATATTGCCGTCAGCTAGTTTCCATAACCTTTGCACTCTACGAGGGGTAATCTGTAAATCAATCCAATCACCAACTTCCATAACCCTATAGGCGCTTTCAAGCTTGTTCATAACGTTCATGGCTTCTTCTAACTTAAAGATTTGGTCGCCCCACATATACGCTTTTTGTAGTGGCATGCCTTTAAGGGCTGCACCAATCTCGTGCTGAACCATGTCGGTCTGAAAAAGTCCTGAATCTACCAGAGCGTCAAGCCTCGCCATATCGCGTTTTTCTTTGTGTGTTAAGTTTGCGGCTCGTCTTTTGGCAGGATCACGCAGACTAGCCCACTTTTTAAGAGTAAGCATCTGTCTCGCTATAATAGTAGGATCTCCTCGGCGTAGCATCTGGAGTGCCAAGTTGGCAGTAAAGTTATTAACGTGAGTTGGTAAATTACGAGCCGTCAAGTTGGCTTTCATCTGGTTCATCGCCCAATCTACAAAGCCCAGAGCGCCTTTACCCAACAGGGCACCTTCCAACGTTGCTCTTGCTCGCTCTTCCCAAACTAGGGTGTGATGTACACCAACATCAGCATAGACCTTTTTGCCTGCTCCAACCACTTCGGGGGGCAACTGTTTATATTTATTAAGGCGATTTACCACGTCGTCAAAGTTTCGTGATGCGTCGGCAAGTGCTTCTGCTCTACCCGCAGGAGTGTCTTTTATTAAACCGCGACTTTGGGCTTCAGAAACAATTGCGTCTTCGTTGCGCTTTAACCAAGCTTCTTTTGTGGCTTTTAGGTGGTTTGCAAGTTCTGTGGGATTGGCTTCAATCATAAGCGGAGCGTGAGCAGCAGTTTCTCCTTCACCTATAAGTGCCTCTTCCATAAACTTATCTGAGGAGCTTCGCACTCTTTGTTGTGCTATCGTACCTGCGCCTTCTGCTTCTAGAACCTGTGCTTTTAGGTCGTCTAACTCTAGTTTGGATTGGTTGAGTGCTTCTTGTCTTGTCTTTTTGATGTTTGTTTCTGCTACTGTAATCTCTGCGCCTATGTCGTCTAACTTTTGTTTGGCTTCGTTGAGTGCTTTTTGTCTTGCCTTTCTGATGTTTATTTTTGCTACTGTAAGATTTGTTTTTGTTGTGTTTAGTTGTTGTTCGGCTTTCTTAAGGACATCTCGTGCCACCTTTATGAGGGGCGCGCCGGCCGGGTTATTTTTAAACAGTTCTTTTGTTTCAGCTAGTTTGGCTGCCGTCTTTGCGACAACTGCGGCTGCTTTTGTTACTTGTCGTCGTAGAGTTACTATATTTTTACCACTAAGTGGATCTCTGCCGGTTGGCGCTTCAGCTAGTTTGGCTGTCTTCTCTGTAACAACTGCTGCTGCTTTTGTTGCTTTCCGTTTCAGAACATCGATGTTTTTACCACTAATTGGATCTCTGCCGGTTGGTCGGTGAGCCGGGCGCTCTGACAATTCAACCAGAAAAGTATTATCTTTAACAACTGCGGCGGCGACCTCTTCTTTCCGTTTCAGAACATCGAGGGTTCTGGGCAGGACATCCGGTTCTGGTCTTGTTTTTGATAGTTCTGCGTCAATTAGGTTTTTAAACGTTCCTTTGCGTGTTTGGTTTGCTATTTGCGAGCCCACCCTCATCATGGCTTCGGCTTTAATCTTGTTTCTAAAATCTCGGCTGCTCATCGGAAAGTGCCCACCGGGACGCAACTCATAGCGCAGTGCTTCTGCCAGTTTAAGCTGGTTAAATACAACTTTTCCTCTGAAAGTTATTTCAGGTATGATACCAGAAGAGATATCCTCACCAGCCACAATAGCCCGTGTTAGTTTTGGGTTGTCTAATACTTGTTCTATTTGTTGACGGGCGCTTTGCCGTGGTGAGGGTGTGTACCAGTTTGGTTTTTTGTTAGATAGTGATCCGAGTTCAGTTTTCGCAAACATATTATCAATAAGTTTTGTTCTGGCGCGGCTTCCCCTCGCTAAATAGGAAATTGAATTATCATAGAGAACAGCAGCCAACGATGCTCGCACTGCGTTCTTCACGCCTAGGCTTGTTAGGTTGCTGTTCTGTAAGTGTTCTGGGGTTAATCCTCTAATATCCATAACCTCTGCGGCTATGCTATCTATAAGTTCGGCAGTGCGAGGATCATAAACCTCATATGTTTTTGCCTTGACCGGTGTTTTAACAGGTTCTTGATAAACATCAACTTTGGCTTCTGTTGCAACAGCACCCGGGCGCTCTTGAACAGTAATCTGTGTGGCTTCAGTTTTCGGCTTGACAGAGATTTGACCTGCGGGATCAACAGCCATCTCTCTCGCTACGCTCGATTCACGCATCTCTGCTGCGGCTTGTTCCCCAGAAGATATATCCCTAGACAACTCGTCAATTTTATTCCGCACTCTTTGCTGGGCTCCCTGTGGTGCCTTAATCAGATCTTCTACAAACCTAGTGGCTTGGGGTGTGCGCTGATACATCCCATCAAACCAGAAGCGCTTAAACTTTGCCCACACTTCGCGTGGTGCGTTGATGCCCGCTTTCTTGGCTCCGTCAATCATCACCTGTGCGGACTGACGTTTTAATTTAGCCAACGCTGGCGCAGCTTTTCTTCCTACGGCGCCTGCTCCTGCTCCTGTTATTCCCCCCACTATTGCACCCGGCAGTCCTGCTGTACCGGCTCCTACTACGGCACCTGCCACAGACCTTGCACCCGCTCCTGCCACTCCTGATACCTTGCCAGCAGCACTTAGTGCTTTTAACGCTGGGATCCAAGTTAAGAGTGTCATAAAGGGGCGTGATTCAAAACTTTCGCGTGGATTAGCAAAGATGTGTGCTGTTCCTCCCACAACACCAGACGCAATTGCTTCGCCTGTTTGAGCCGGTGTACCACTACCCGCTGCTAACCCTGTAGCTGTAGCAGCAAGTTGAGGAATAGCCAAAATCACATCTCCCAAATCACCCAGTGATCGTTCAACCCAGTGCATCTCTTTTAATCTCTTGGCTGTTTCTTTTTCGGCGTCTTTATAACCTTTATGAAAAAGAGGACTAACATCAGGAAGACCAGCACGATATACTTTGAGAAGCTTTTTTTCTTTTACGGGATCTAATATATCTTCTTCTTTGAAATCAACTACTTCTGATGGTAAAAGTTTAGCCAGTGTAAAATCTTTTCCTTTTAAAGCTTTCTTTCTGGCTTTGGCTCTGTGTGATCTTTTTAATCTCTCTTTGATCTTGCGCTGGTCTTGGCTGGGGGTAGTATCAACCATCTCACCCACGCTCTCTAAAATAGAAAACGTAGTGGCTAACATGTGGCCGGGCACACCCTTAACTTTTTTAGCAAGTTCTTCCCGTTCTGCCTTTCGCTTTGCTAAACCTTCTGCTTCCCGTTCTGCTATTGCTTGTGGTGTGGGAGCAGGCACAAACTCTACCGGCTTTGGCTCTTCTTTGGGGGGAAGTGCCTCCATAGCTTCTTTCACAGGTATCTGCGCTACTGGTTCTGGCAGCGATTGCTGAAACAAGTTTTCCAATTCAGTTGGGGTTGTTCTGTAAGCAACTGGCTTAAATCCACGAACAGGACGACGCTGTTCTTGTGCCTTAGACACTCGCATCTCTGCCATACGTCGCAACGCCTCTGGTGGGAGTTCTGTTCGCTCTTGTGATTGCTTGGGTTCTGCCATGTTTAATCTTCCACCGTCTTCTCGTGGTACGGGGCAAAGTCGCCCCGTTTTGCTTCTATGTTATATGTTTCTCTTTCAATATCTCGTAACAACTTAATTCTACCGAGTTGCGCTCCAATCCCAGAGACAGGATCGTTTCTATCTCCCAGTTCTCGGATTGTGGTTTGAGCGGCAGTATACTTCTGTTTCTTACCCACATAGAGTTTCCTTGCGTCGGTCCAAGTTTTTCGCCATGTACTGTACTTATCAGACGCCATCGTTGCTCGTTTCATAAACTGCTGGACGGTTTCACCCGGCTGTGGTTTCAGCGCGATATTCGTCACGGGATTGGTTTTATACCACTGCGCAAACGTTAGAGCGGCACCGGGATTGGGAACGTCTTTTGCTGCTTGCCTTTTCGTTCTCATCCGTTTTAATTCTGCCTTCGCACCTTGGATATCTTGTCGCACTAACCTGACGCCCACCCAAGTATGCGGTTTCGGCTTGCCCGGGCTGCCGCTTCGTTTCCACGCACGCATCAGTCGCCTTCTTATTTTATCAGCTTGGGTGGCATATTGACGTGCGCGGGTTTCGGTGTGGCGTCGAAGCTGGTTGGCTTGTGCTTCGGTCCGATCGGTATCTGCCTTGATTTTCGCTACTTCTGCGTCCATCTTCGCAATTTGTGATGCTATTTTAGCTCTGGCAGCAGGCGTCTCGCCCTTCGACGGTAAGCCAAGCCCCTTTCGTCTCGCCTCCAGCAGCTTATAGTGCGCCATACTTTTTTCATAAGCGGTCATCGGCTTTGCAAGCTTGGGAAATAGTTTAGAGAGCTCCCTAACTGCTTCCCTACCCCGCTCTTTCTTTTTATATCCTGTGATTGGACCCAACAAACCTTCAAAGAAAGTTCTTGGTGCGCGTTGACCTCCTAACTCCATACCGCGTTTAAGGATAGCCCTACGCACAGTAGGATCGCTGGCTGCGCTCGCTTCGGCAACCAACTCATCCCAAGTGTCTAAAGAACCAATACTCTTTACTTTGGCTGCTTTAAATTCAGGCAATTTCATCTTGGCAGCGGTGCCTTTTCTTTCTAGTTCGGCTGCGATGGTTCGCCAATTATCACCTGATTTAGCTAGTTTTTGTTTAAGCATCGCTTTGATGCCTGTTTCAATTGAATTTAGTTCACTGGACTTATATTCAAGTTGTCTTAACAAAACAAGCGCTTGGTCCGGTGTAAGATTATCAATTTTGGGCGCTGCATCCTTAAGGTGTTGAACAACCGCCGGATTATCAACCGCCGCGCTAGAGGGGAACTTTGCATATTTCTTCATCGCTGCTGTAGCTGCGTCTGAATCCTTCCAATATACTATGGGTTCAGAGGGCGGTGATGCTACTGCTGCTGGTGCTGGTGCTGCTGCTGGTGCTGCTGCTGGTGCTGCAGTCGGTTGGGGAGTTCCGTGTTGTCGGGCGTCACCACCGGGTGGTGCGGCTTCTGCTGGTGTGGCTGCTGCCGGCTGATCTACGGCTGTTTGTGTGGCTGCTTCCGCCGGTGCAACGGCTTCTACCGGTGCTGGTTTTTCTTTTACTACTCCTAACTTGTTGTTGAGTTCTGCCAAGCGCATATGTAGGGCGGGAGTGAGCGATCCACTCGTTTTTAGAGAATTTAATTCTGCTTGTTCTCTACGCAGTGTGTCCTTCTCTGTTTCTATTGCTGTGTTAAGCGGTCGCAGATCCCCAGCGGCAATTGCCTGCTGAAGATCAACTATTTCGCGTTCCCACTGCGCGATGTCGACGCGCAGTTGTGCTCGTACTTCCGAGTCGCCTTCGCGATAGTCCTTGCGCAGTTCGTTGAGTTCTTCTTGCTTTTCTTTTAGTTGCTCCTTCATCTTTGTGTGTTTGGCACGGCGTTCGGCTGGCGTAGGCGCTACTGCTGGTGCTGCCTTTGCTGCTACTGCTGGTGCTGCCTTTGCTGCTACTGCTGGTGCTGGCTTTGCTGCTACTGCTGGTGCTGGTTTTGTTCGCACGACTTTGCGCTTGGTCTTTTTTGCAGCTACTCTTGCTGCTGCGGCTGCAGCGATGTCCGGGGGGGCTGCTACTGGCTTTGTGGGGGCTGCTACTGGCTTTGTGGGGGCCGCTGGTGCTACGGGGGCTACTGGTGCTGGTGCTGGCTTTGTGGGGGCTGCTACGGGGGCTGCTGCTGGCGTTGCGGGTGGTGGCGTTGTAGCTTTCGTGCTGATAGGCGGTTTCTTTGCCACATCACCAGTTTCTGGATCTTTCCACAAACCGGAAACCTTATCATAAATCCAATTGCCTGCGGTTCCTACGCCCTCGGCGGTTTTACCTACAACGTGACCGGCTACTGCTCCGATTTCACTTTTATTAATTTGCCTTGCAGCGGCGATCAATTGATTTAATTGTGCTGGGGTTAGACTTTGTTTTTTTGGTGCTCTTGCTGCTTTTGTTGCATCATGAGCCGCAAAAGCTTCACCGCCCCTTATTCTTACTCTACCCATAATTTATTCTCCTAATTCGCATAATATTAGTCGTCGTCACCTGACAGATTTAAAAAGCCATAACTCTGTTTGTTTTTTCACTCTACTAAGACCAATAACTCTGTTTATTTTTCCACTCGGCCCCATCTGATGTCTTGGCTTCGGGGGTGTCCCACACATCGGTGTCGCCCCAATCAGCGTGTTCGCGGTATCGTCTAATAATTGCATCTCTGATTTCTGGTGGATCATCTTTAATAAAAGCTAAAAGCTCTCTGGCAAAAGCGTCTTCGTCGTCACCGGACCAGTTTTGATGAGTTTCGATAAGCCCAGTAACCTTTGCATCAATCTCGGCGTTACGCTTGCGCACATCTAGAACTTCAGAACCGGCTTTTCTCTTGAATTCTGTTAAAGCCAGATTCGCTTCTGCTGCACCCTCTCTTGCTGCCTGTGCTTTTTCCATACTACCGGCAACCGCTTCACCTTCAGCCATACCTTGTTTCTTTGCCATCTCTTGGGCTGCGGCGGCTCTTGCCCCCAAGCCGGTTTGAGGCGAACCGCTCACTGCGGCTGCTAAACCTTCTGCGGCTCGTCCTTTAAGTGCTGATTTTCGTTTTTGAGCAGCAGTCATGATGACGCCCTCTGCTTCACCAGCAACTTTCGCCACTCGTTCAGCAGCAGCAAGACCGGCTTTTCGTTGTTCCCGTTTTCGTTCTAGTTCTGACATAGCCATCTTTTCTTTTCTCCTAGTTTTTTACACACCTATGGTAAGTTTAAATCGTCCTTCCAGTGTGTTAAGTGTTTTTTACCTATAATATAGACCCAACAGCCACCTATGCCGACATATGTGTTATACCAAGTGCTCGGACCAGTAGCGCCGCCGTCATAGTTTAAGCCGTTAATATCACTAATATTCCATCTTACCTCAATCCACTGCTCTCTACCCGCAGTCGGCGGTGGTGTGCCGAGGACGATATCTGATCGGTTAATTGTGCCGTGTGTTGTGCCGGTGCCTAGCGCTGTGACGCCGGTCATACCACCAACGGCTTTTCCAACAAATATTGGAGTGCCCAAATTACCTGTATAACCTGTTGCTTGGGCATAATTACCTGATAGTGGGCAATTCAATAGTTCTAGTTCCCAACTGCGGTTTAAACCGCCGGCGTTCCCATCCACCATGCCGCTTTGATCTGATAATCTAATTCTATCAATAGTAAATTGTGGTCTGGTGTCCGGAGTGTAGTTTACATATGCGACTTGACTATATGTTGTGTCAGCGCCCCTGTGACCGGTCCCTATGCCTACACCAATACGATTAACTAAGGTTGCGCTTGTCGGATGAATACCTGAAGTAAGCATGTCTTGTCTTAAGTCAGAACGAACGCCATAAGGGTTGATATACGAAACAGCCAGAATTACTTGGTGTATCGTCATGGGATAATTGATTGGTATAATACGTCTATCAGCATAACCGACAGCGCCCACATCTTCGCCTACTCCAAGCGTTGCATCTGGAAAAGTGCCTAACTCAATTGTTGATGGGTCCATAACACCAAAATCAGTAAAGTTTTGCCACATCGGTACTGTAATTACCTCATAACCAGCAACGTCTTTAAGGGCGCGGGCACCCTGTAAATCACTTTCTTTCGTATAACCACCATCCAACTTATTTTTTATCGCCGTATCAATAACGTTAATATTCTTTTGTAAGCCGGTATTTGTACTAGCGTCTATTGGAACTCCACCGGCCGGTGGAACTACGTTGAGTGCTGGGGCTGTGGTTCTGCCATAGTGGTTTGTTGGTATGTTTTGTATTGGATTCTCGCCTACTGGGATGGGATCTGGCGCAACGTCCTTTTCTAATAGTTTGCAGCGCAGTTTCAGCGAAAGGTTAAAACTCATCAGTCCAAATAATTCAGGTATCGCATACGTTGCAACCGGTGGATCGCCTGTCGGCTCAAAGTCCTCGTAGTCGCCCCCACACAGATTAGGCACCGAAATAATACAAACATAGGTTTTCCATGGGTTTAATTGTTTGTTGAGTTGATCAACCGCAAAGGGGTTCAATCTTAAGTTTTTGCTCTTAAAAGCTATTGCTGGAACTTCTATAGAAAGTATTTCGCTTTGTGGTTTAAGCATATCATCAGCCACAACTTCCCAATCACCCGGTACAGTCCCGTTAGGATATTCAAACCACGTTTGCCCTTTCTCAACTATAGTTATCTTAATATCATAATTGTCTGCTCCGTCTAATACCAATTTTCTATCGTTGAAGCCGGCAGCGCCGGGGGAGCCGCCTTGATCCCAACCGGGCTCGCCACCAGCAGCAGCCACCACTGGTAGTGTAGAAAACCTGTCTTGGATACCCATGCCCTCTGATCTTTGGTCAAAACTAAAAGATAACTCATCTAAAACATATCTAGTTGTATTTTCAGATGTCTTGTCCGTGGCGTGCACGACGCCGTTCATAATTATTTGTTCTTGTGGTGGGGGTAGTGTAAAGGGGAAAGCAACACAGGATATCCAAGGTTCGTCAACGAATTTGTGGTCGAAGCCGTCGCGTTTAACTTTTTGTGCAAAAAAAGCGTTGCTGTTTATTTGAGGCATCGTATAATTGATTCTAAAAACACTTTCATCTGACTTTATGTTTTCTTTTTCTACTGTTTTGCCTTCGATTTGCGCTTCAATATTAACAATAGGATCAAACGCCTGTTCGGCTGTTAGTTTTACGCCCCTGCTCAACTCTCTTTTTATAATTTTAGCCACTATTCTATCTCCTCTAACACGGTAAGACAACCCGAATATGCCTGTCCTTCCCACTCGTTCCACTTGTAATTATCTAAGGTCGACTCGCCGTTAAAAAACCCACTAGAAAAATCTAGATTATCGTGAAAAGGTATGTTGATATTTATTGTTACTCTGGATTTTTCAGGTATATTGATGTTTAGGTTTTGCTCTTGCGCCCAATAGCCGGTTGGCACACTCTTTGTTGGGTCACTAGCAAGTATGGGCGGTTCCATATCACTTATGGGAGGATTCGCAGCGATGAGGTCATACTGGTAAAAATCGGCGTCGACCTGATAATTGTTTTTCTTATATACAAGATTTGTAAGCGATTTATTTTCAGGCACATATGGATTATCCACAGCAATATCTATCATAACACAATCTACATACATATCGTTAAAAGTACGCGCTGGTCCGTTTACACCATAAGCCCAGTCGTTTTGATACAATATAGCGTCGGTTATCATAGTAAAAGCAACAGCATCAATAATAACTGGTTTCCCAAAATAAAAGGTATTACTCAAAATATAACTGTTATGTGTTTGATTTGGGAAAAAGTGGTTGTCGTTATTAGTATTTACTCTCCTGTTTCCTTTAATACGATACTTGTTTGTTTCTTCACCAAGCGACGGTGTTGTAAGAGAGGTTGTTAATTGCCACCCTTCTGGTGTTGCGTTCGTCTCATAATAATTGTCGTTTCTTGCTTTCATCCAAGGAGCACAAGAGCTTATATAACTCTGCTTCATCAACGGGTCTTCTCGCCAGTTGATCGGTGGTAAATAACCAAACACATAATTAGTTTGAGTAAAGCGTCGTTTGATATCAATATTTTCTAAGTTATTGAATCTGTCTACCATCTCATCTTGCATAAATTCTATGCGACTGCCGTCAATTGTAGTATTTTCAGCAAACTGTTCTTTTGTTAATCGTCTATTTGGTTTAGCCATGTTAAGTTATGATCTCCCAGTGAATAGTTGTATTTAGAAAGGGGAAAAGGGCCTCTACATAACAGCCGGCTGCCTGCACGTCAACAAGATTACCCAAAGCTGGGTGGTTAATAAACGCATCGTTGGTAAAGTGGCTTTGGGTTATTAATACTTGTCCACCGGGCATACCGATGACCAAAGGCGCAATAGAGGTGGGTGGGTTGACCACAAACTCTATGTTGCTATTAAAAAAACAATTAGTAAAAGTGGTTGAAGCCGATTGACCTATCCAGATGTCAACGTCAAAAATACAACAATCAAACACTATTTCAGCCGTTAGTGGTAATATTATGCTTTTGTCCTGCTTGAACCTACAAGCCCTAAAAATAGTGTTTAGAACATCGCTGTAATCTTTATTTAAAAGTCCCAACGTATATTGTTCTGTCCCTAAACCAAACTCTATTTCTTCAATAATACAATTACTAAATATCGTATTTGATGAAGTCATGTTGGGATAAAAGATTACTTTTTTGATATCACAATCAGAAACGCGAGTACCTACAACGGCACTGGTTATTTCCAACTCATCTATTTTAAGGTTGTTAAGCGAGCAGTCGTCGTTTTCTATTGCTATGCTTGTGACTGATGATCCCGCTACTCCCTGTATTGATGTGTTTGCTTTGGTTATTGTTGTGCCACTGTGGCTATCTTTAGATAACAAATTATAGTTGCCATCGCTCCTTGTTTGTGATATTGAATCTGTATTCATCACTAGACCTATTGCTTGAGCAATATTAGTGTTGAGTGAACGTTCATGGCTATCAGAAGCTTCTTCAGCCGTTTTAGCACTTATTGATCCAATTTCATAAACCCAACGTGCCACTACGTTCCTCCTCCACCAGCAGATCTGCCTTTGCGTCGGCGACCACCTGCTGGTCGTAATACAGTTTTAACAGAGTATAACTCTATTTTTTCAGCCCAGTTTCTTATGTGTCCAAAAAGCATCCAAGTAAAATATTTGCCTTTTACACTATCGCTCATAGAAATAGTATTAAGTGCCGGATCTCCTAATAAGAAATCACCTTGATCCGGATCAAAGTTGCTTCCGTATAAAGGATTAACCGTTGGATCGGAACCAAACACTCCATATGAAATAAAAGATGGTGGGGCTGCTGGATGACTATTCCACCACCTCGTTCTAATCGCCAAACCGTCAATAATAGCTTGGATGTTGGGTGGGAAAGTTGTAGCCATAGCCACGGGGTTTTCGAAAGCATCTCCCATATCAATAATCTGGCTACACCACTCTTTATAATCTGAACCTAGAAGAGCG
>Ga0098054_1000888_pt1 | contig 16187 bp, 9 predicted proteins | sample 16_taG_FD_75048 | JGI IMG/M metagenome (GOLD analysis project Ga0098054, IMG submission 75048) | Marine viral communities from the Subarctic Pacific Ocean - 16_ETSP_OMZ_AT15313 metaG | ecosystem: Environmental > Aquatic > Marine > Oceanic | place: Pacific Ocean | collected 2015-01-18
ACCTTCCCCACCTTCGACAACGTCATCGTCTTCGCCGCCAAAGATCGTATCATTACCTGAGCCACCATTGATGGTATCACTGGCCTCGCCTTGAGCCGGCTGAAGGTCTGCGTTATCACCAAAAATCAGGTCATTGCCCGCACCGCCTTCGATGCAGTCAGCGTTGTCGTTACCTTCGATCACGTCGTTGCCTTCGTTACCAAAGATGACATCGTCATCGCCGCCACCCTGGATCACGTCGTCACCCCCGCCACCAAGGATCATATCGTCCCCACGCTGACCAAGGAGAACATCATCGCCATCCTGGCCGTGCATGAAGTCATTACCATCAAAGCCACGCATCGTGTCGTTGCCGGAACCGCCGGCCATGAGGTCATCACCGGTGCCACCGTTTAGATAGTCATCACCGGCATTACCGAACATCGTGTCATTGTCGGCGCCGCCGTACATGATGTCATTGCCTGAGCCGCCGGACATTTTGTCTTCGCCATCATCGCCATGCATCGTATCGTTGCCCGACTGACCGGCCATGCAATCATCGCCGTCACCGCCGCGCATTCTGTCGCGTCCCGAGCCACCGAGCAGGATGTCCATGCCCTCTTGACCGTAAAGGTCGTCATTGCCGGAGCCTCCGATCAGCAGATCATGACCCACGCCACCAATCAGCGTGTCATTGCCAGAACCACCAGCGAGCACGTCATCACCACCGCCACCGGACAGTTGGTCATCGCCATCGTCTGGGTCGTTAGGGAAGCCGCCGATCAAAGCGTCGTCGCCGTTGTCACCCCAGAGGTAGTCGTCACCACCGTCACCATTAAGAAAATCTTTTCCGTTGCCACCAAAAATGGTGTTGCTGTTGTCATTGCCTCTGATGTGGTCGTCTCCGTTGCCACCATTGCCGCGGTTCACATGATCGGCAAAGGCCCCGTTATCAGAGTTCGGCGTTGAGCCGGTCCAGGTCGCTGGATTCATTGCCCATGCTTGGTTCTTTGTCTTAATAGCCATGATTTTATCCCCCTCAGGATTGAAAAATATCCGCATAACCAAAATTCGCTGGCCAGATACGGATTAGAACTCAGACGCCGAAGTCATGACGGCACCTGCCTCATTTCAGCCACTTTTAGGAATTCCGGACTACCCTCGTTTGGGGGTATATTAACGCTTCATTTTCATATCGCCCGAGACAGTGCGTTTCCAAAAAAGAAACAAATGCCCTGCGCAGCTTAGCGCGAAGAGCGTGTCGCTTTGGAATATAAGTCCAACGCACGGTGAAAATTTGATATCAAATTAGCGCTTCAAGAGCAGCGCCTTTCCGAAAGTCGTGCTGATTTACGGCAAGAGTCGCAGTATATGCAGCAGAAATCCAAAAACAGAGATATATAAAGGCACGCGAAGAATGTTCATTCCTATTTTTATGCGCATACAAACTTCGGGGCCGAAGCCCTTTCATCGTTTCCATGCTGGACACAAAAGCGGCCGATTTCACCTCGGGGAATGCCTTGCAATCTGGTCAAAATAAAGGCGTCATCCGTTGCGCACGGCCCTCAAGAACACGAATTTCCGCAAGGCAGGTAGGCGCCTACCCAAATTAAACTCCCCAGAGGGAGGGGGGATGCCTTTCGCCGCTCGGCTCTCGGGAAGCAAGGTCAGCCGTTGTCGCGCATCGCCTTGTTAAAATACCGCGTGAGCGGCGAGACTAGATAGGTCAGCGGCGTATGCTCTCCGGTGCGGATGAATGCGTCCACCGGCATGCCCGGAATGAGCGTCTGATCCGCTGTGAGCTTGGTCAGCTCTTCCTTGGGCAGCTCAATCTCGACACGGTAAAAGGAGCGACCAGTCTGACTGTCAGTGAAGGCATCCGGCGACACTTGGGTGACTTTGCCAAAAAGGTCGGGGGTCTCGCGCATGTCAAATGCGCTGAACCGCAGGATCACGTCTTGGGCCACATGAACATCCGTTACGTTGATCGGATCAATTTGAGCTTCGATAACCAGCGCGCGGTCTTGTGGCACCAAGAAAAGCAACGCCTCTGCCGGGCGGATCACTGACATGCGGCCGTATACTTTCAGGTCGTAAACAATGCCGGTGGTGGGTGCGCGAATTTCCCTCTGGTTGAGTTGGGTCTGCAACGCGCGGCTGCGTTCGGCCATCTCAAGCTCATTGTACTGCAGGTCGCGCAGAACCGAGATCGCCTCTTCGCGCCGGTTGCCGCGGTACTGGAGTTCCTGGATCGTCAACTCAGCCTTGCGTTCCAACGCCTGAGCGCGGCGGGCGGTCAGATCTCCGACAGCGCCAGCAAGCCGTGCGTCCTCGCGCTGAAGCGCCAGCACGCGGGAGCTTTGCGCCAGCCCCTTGTCCAGCAGGGTCTGTTGGGACACTATTTCTGTGTCTACCAGCGCGATCTGCCGGTCGGTTGCGGTCAACTGCGCGGTAATGCCTCGAATCTGCTCCTCCAACTGCTGTCGTTGATTGCCCAACTGCGTAACCGCGCTTTCCAATGTTTCGGCACGGGCTTCAAAAAGGTTTTGCTGCCCCTTCATCAAGGCGTCTACGTCCGGGTCATTCTTGGCTCTCTCGATCAGGCGCGGGTCGAAGGTGATCTCATCGGCTTCGTCGCGCTCCGCCTCAAGGCGGCCGCGGCGGGCCATAAGCTCATAGAGCTGCCCCTCAACGATCTTGAGTTCCGACAGCGCAAGGGTCGGATCTAGCCTAACCAACAGCTCGCCTTCTTCGACACTATCACCTTCCCTGACGAGTATTTCCTCCACGATGCCGCCGGTCAGGTGCTGAACGGCTTGCCGGTTACGTTCCACGACCATCCGTCCCGAGGCCACGACGGCCCCGTCGATCTGCGCGCGTGCGGCCCAGTAGGTGAACCCACCTAGCAACAAAAGGATCGTACCGAAGCCGACCACAAGCGGTATGGCCGCCCTGAAGCGATTATTTCCAGTCGATGCGCTCATACTACACCTCCCGAGGTGTTCGTTTTGGCGGCTGTGCGAAGGGTTTGGAAGTTGGTGAGCATTTCCGACATCACCTTTTCACGCGGCCCCCATGCCCGGCGCGCCCCTTCCTCAAGGACAAGAAGTTTCTCACATTCCTTGATCGCGGCTGGACGGTGCGCCATGATCACCACTGCTCCGCCTTCGGCCTTGATTGCCACGATCGCGTTGTTCAATGCAGTCGATCCTTCATTGTCCAAATTCGAGTTCGGCTCGTCCAGCACAAGCAACACCGGGTCGCTGTAAAGCGCTCGGGCCAAACCTAGACGTTGGATCTGGCCGCCTGACAGTTCAGTGCTGATTGCGTGTAGCGGCGTGTTGTACCCCTGCGACAGCTTTAAGATCATCTCATGCGCCGCCGCTTTCTTGGCTGCGGCGACAACTTTTTCATCGTCGTAATCTGTCGAAAGACGGGCGATGTTCTCGGCGACTGTACCGTCGAACAGGGAAACCTTTTGCGGCAGATAGCCGAAATACTCAGCCAGTTTGGTCGGATGGTACTGGTTCAGCGGCGCACCATCGAGGGTGATCTTCCCCCCCGCCAGGGGCCAGACCCCCGTCAGGGCCCGGGCCAATGTGGATTTCCCCGATCCACTCGGCCCAATCACCCCAACCGCCTCTCCGGGGCGAATTTCGAAATTTATCAGGCGCAGGGTTGCCTGCCGTCCCTTAGGCGGGATTACGGTCACCTGTCGGATGTCGATCCGTGCCCGAGGACGGGGCAGTTCGACCTGCACGGAATCTTCGGGAACATTGGACAGCAGCTCAACCAAGCTATCCCAGCCCCGCTTGGCGCGCTGCACCGTGCTCCACTGGTTGACGACCGTCTCGACGGGCGCCAGGGCGCGTCCCAGCAGGATCGACGCGGCAATCATTACGCCCGGGGTGATTTCACCCAGCAACACTAGATAGGCCCCAAGCGCCAGCATCGCAGATTGCATAAACAGGCGGAACGTCTTTGAGAAGTTGCTGAAGCTGCCCCCTTTGTCGGCCGCCGACACGCTTTGTGCCAAGGCACGGTTCCGAGTCTTTGACCACTTTTCGAAGGCGTTGGACTGCATGCCGAGGCTGCGGATCGTTTCAGCCTCGGTGTGCAACTGCTCGGAATAGCGGTCCGAGACATAGCTTGCGGCCGCAGACTTGATGGATGCCGTCTTGGTGAAGACTTGGTTCAGTATGGCTGACAGGATTAAGATGGAGCCACCTGCAACAGCCGCCGCCCCCAACCATGGATGAAAAAAGGCAATCCCGATCAGAAAGATCGGCGCCCAAGGCATGTCGAAAAGCGACGAGAACACGGGGGAGGCATAGAACCGCTGTACGGCTTCAAGATCTTTCAGCTGCTGATCCATTTTAGAACTTTCGCCGCGCTCCTGCGCAAGCGCCGCCTTCTTGAGCATGGCTTCAAAAACGCGACGATCAAGCCTCGATTGAAAGCGTGCACCGATCCGCGTCAAAAGACGATTGCGCGCCCAATCGACCAGCCCCATGACCAGAAACAGGAAGGCAACCACGGCGAACAGCGCCACCAAAGTCGCCTCCGAACGGGAACCGAGAACCCTATCGTAGGTCTGCAACATGAAGAGCGGACCCGTGAGCATCAAAAGGTTGACGAAAATACTGAAGAAAGCTGCTGACCACATCAGGCCCCGGCAGGCGCGTCGGGCCTCGCGCATCTCTGACAAGCCAGACAGCAGTTTCGGGTCAGTCATGACAGTCTCCGTCTATGCGATGCAGGGGAATAATCTTTATAAGCCAAAGGTGATATCCACGAATGACCTTAGGTTACGCTCCAACTTTTCAGCGGTCACGCACTGATTTAATTTCTTGCCTGCCCCCGGCGCCAGTTTCCAATATTTAGAGGCTGTGAGGCAGAGGCACGCCATATGTAGCATACAAATTGAAGGCTAATCGAGCTTCAATGCTGTGCTACGCCCAGTGATTGTTTTTCAATCCAGCACAATAGCGGGAAGGGCAGCCTGTCAGCGGAAGACACAACGGAGAAAAGCCCGGCGCAAGACCCTGAATATCGCAGCGGCGATCTTCAATTCTGCCATGCGGTGCCTAATAGGCTATACAAAGACCCTTTGGTCACCAGTCCAATTCTGGCACTGGCGCAGAAAAGCCGGATCCACAAATGGCATCACACCATTCTTGTCGAGATAGCTCAGGAAACCATCCATCAGCCGCGGCATGCGCAACTCGAAGGGGCCGAAATCGCAAAGCGACTTCAATTCGTCCATCGACCCGATCCGTGCAAAATCCTGTTGGGCGATGCTCGGCAATGCGAAATGGGCACATAGCTCCTGAAGGCGCGTGTCGTGCTCAAGCCAAAGCGCCGGAACCCCAGCCTGAAGCGCTGCAACGTTGCCATGAAAACGGGTGCCGAAGGCAAAATCATAGCTTTCCGCGATGTGATTGACCCAGCTCGGGACGTCATAGAAAACATGAAAATGCTCTTTGACGTAAGCGTAATACTCTTCAGCAGAGGTTGATCCTGCATCGATCACCTTGCGGATGCTCGGTAGGACCCAATGGCTTCGATCCGCTGCAAACTCCGTGGCACTTAGCCCTCCCTGAACGATCTTCTCCTGAACAAGATCATTCTGCCCGATATAGTCCACGCCATTCTCGATCATGAAACGCACGACCGCTGTCTCGTCAGGCAGCATTGACAGGCTGGCCATCTGCCGCCCGGTCGTGCTGTGATGCTGGAAAGCGCCGGGCGCATGCTGGGCGGCCGAATAGTAGATGGACTGGCAGCCCATGACTTCCACGTTCTTAACCCCGTATTTCGCGCAAAGATCGGCGGTAAACGCCCCCCTTACAGCAACGGCTTTGCTGCGCTCGGCAAGAACGCGCAGCAACCGGACGGACCGCGCGTCGACCTCTGACTCTGATATTCTGGTACCCAAGGGCGCATGACACCCGAACCCGAAGGTGCACACTGGCAAATCCAAGGCCTCGATGAAATCGGCCTGCCGCACATGGGCGTCAATATAGGCCGGCACCTGACCGACATGCAGCATCGTCGCAGCGACAAATCCAACATGGCTCACTTCGGCGCGAATTTTGTCGAGGTTTTCCGGGGTCTGGGCGGAGCTTATATTCTGCTTTTGGTTAAAGATGGCGCGAGCCGCATGACCATGAATGATGTTGCCGGTATTGTCTTTGGTTCCCTGTTTCTGGGCTCCTTGGTTCCCGATAAATCCCATACCCTTGGCCATGTCGCGATCCCCACTTTGATTTCCACCGACAATCCCGAAGCGAGAGGTCTTCCACAGCTTCTTGCAGAAATTCTGAGGGCGCATCAAACTTTTTCTGGCCCTATTCAGCCCCCGGGTGCGTGCCTTCAGAGTACATTCAAGCGATCATAAAGATCGCCCGCGGTACGGATCGAACTGTCGAGATCATCAATGTCGATATCGAGCCCGGTTTTCTCTTCGAGCTCCATAATGAACTCAGCGAAAACAATGGAGCTAATGTTTATCCCACTGCCAAACAGGACGTCGTTGGGAGCAACTGCCTGTACTTTCACGTAGTTATCGAGGCTGCCCGAGGAGAGCCGATTTTACTTAGGATTTTCGACTATCAATGGGGACCTTACACTGAATTCAAAATTGGAGACTTCCTATATAAACCCATTTTACATAACTAACCTTATAGGATTTGTCATTGTAGCCAAGTGGATTCACAGAGAAGTGCGAATTCTGTATTCAAACAGAACCTTGCATGGAGTTGATCAATGGTACGCTGCTACCCTCACCTGAACTTGGATGAACGCCGCAAGCTACGGGAGGAGTCGGTATGGGAGCCGTTTACAAGCAACTCAGTATCACAGAACAACGCAAGATAGAGCGCTGGAGGCACGCTAAGGTCCCAGTCGACGAGATGGCGCGCGTTCTGAAGCGCTGCAGATCAACGATATTCCGCGAGCTAAAACGCAATCATTTTTCAGATAGAAGCACGCCCGGATCCGATAGAAGCCACATGCCGCTGAGGTCTTTGAAGCAGCCTAATGGAAATACAGAACCGCGCAGAATAAAAACCATATCTGAACACGGCACAGGCAGCGTACATTCCACCATCCACGGTGCGCCGGAACTGCACTTCAACGTGAGTTCACATTGCAGCGTCAGCTTGAGCAGGCAATGAACAAGTCGGCAGGAATGGTCTCTGTCAGGAAGGCATGAAGGCAGTGGTTTGTACACGGCGCAATGCTTCAAGCTTTTTTACGGCCATATCGACATCGGGCACCGCCTGTAGGATCCGCGCTGAATTCTGACCGCGCCGCAATAAGGCATCACTGACTAGATGTTCGTAGTCGGGGTGTTCTTCAGGCCGGATCCCCAAGAACGCCAGCAACCGCTCAATCAGCGCGCGCCCTGCGACGGGGTCGCTGTAGACATCCTCGAAATATACGACGAAAGGCGCAATCCCCGCATCATCCGTTATCTGTGCCAGTTCTTGGCGACGCGTGTTGCACAGGCGCATCTGCCGCTCTGCGCGCTGCATGTTGATCGGTTGCAGGGCCATCTCACCTGTCTCAATAGCCGGATAAATCTTCTGCGCAGCCTCTCCGCCCCAGGCGCCTGTCAGATGCGCTAGCTCCAGCGACAGAATGCGCTCTGTCTCACTGCGCCGATCCAGAATGATATGCTGGTACCCCAACGCTGTGCTGACTTCAAAAAGCACGGCGTTGAAGGCATGCGACATCAGCTCGTAACAATGTTTGATGACCGGCCTCTCTGCCAAGCAGCTTTGCAGATCCGTTCGCAGCTGGACAGCATCCGAGGTTTGCGCAAACGTCTGAGATATGTGGCCGTACATTCGCTCATTGTTGAAAGGTTCATGTTCAACGCCCCTGTGCTCTGACAGGGTACTCAGCAGCGAGGCAAGCGTCGTGCCTCCGGTCCTGCGCATGGTCCAGATGACGTACGGATGGCTCAATGGTTACCCCTTTGCGCAGCGTTAGCACCTAGCGCTGGTGGTAGCACCAGCCCCCCAGCGGGGCAAGGCAAGCGGCCCTACAACTTGCTCTTTACCTGTGGGGCAAGTTGAGAAACAACTCCCCCATGACACACACTCTAGCAGCGGTTCTGCAATGACCGCATCTGTCCCGTCCTGCCCGCAGAGGCCCTGCATTTCGGTGATCATCCCGATCTACAATGTCGAGGACCATGTGGCCGACTGCATTCGGAGCGTGCGGGCTCAAACTCTAATCGATTTCGAAGTCTTAATGATCGACGATGGCGCCACCGACGGCAGTGGCGATACGGCACTGAAAGCGGCGGGGGGGGATCCGCGTTTCACCCTGATCCGGCAGGACAATGCAGGGCTCAGTGCCGCGCGCAACACCGGGCTCAGCCAGGCCGTGGGCAGATACATCGCCTTTGTCGACAGTGATGACCAGATCATGCCGGACTATCTGATGCGGATGTGGCAGGTGCTAGAGGAAAGCGGCGCAGACTGGGTGGCCTGCGCCGTCCAGTCCAACATGGCAGACGGCACAGGCAGCGTACATTCTGCCATCCACGGTGCGCCGGATCTGGCCCAGCATAACTCTTGGCGCCGCTATCCGCTGCACGACTGGTGCGATGTGATCCGCCATTTTCCATCAGCTTGGAACAAACTCTACCGCCGCGATCTGATCGAAGGTCTGCGCTTTGACAACGGCACATGGTTCGAGGACCACGGTTTCTTCCACCGCGCCGCCGCGCGCACCGACCACATCGTTCACCTGCCCGAGGCGCTTTATCTGCAGACACGCGGCCGCGCGGGCCAAATCACCGCACAGGACAGCGACCGCGTATTTGAACAGTTTGACGTGCTTGAAACCCTTGCCGCGCAATTCGAGGCCAGTGATCGCCCCGGCGGGCGCACCGCTCTCGCCCGCCTCGCAAGCCGTCTGACGTTCGAGCGCAGCACCGTGATCGCCGACCCTGACCGCCGCCGGCGTTTCGCCGTCGCCGCGCAGGACTTTTTGCAGCGGAATGGGTTGGACTATGACAGCGATTGGGACCCTGACATCGGGCGCAGCTGGGCGCTGGAAATGGCAGGCACCCTGCCCCTCAGCGTGATCCTATTCTGGGATGGTAATGATACCGAAGCTCTTGATCGCAGCCTCACGGCTCTGCGCGCGCAGACGGCACCCGGCTTTGAGGCGCTGATCGTCTGCCAGAACAAGGCCGCACAGCAGGCTGTGGGCGCACATCAGAAGGACTTGCCTGCCCATTGGAAAATTCTGCGTGCCCCGCGCGAGGGGGCGGGTGTCGCCTTCAACCACGGGCTATCACAGGCACGCGGCATCTATGTGGTGTTCGTGCAAACCGGCGATGCCCTGACACCCTGGACGCTCTTGCAACGAACCGAGGCCATGCTGCGCGCGCAGGCAGATTTCGGCATCACACAGATGCGACTGGCGCATGTCGATACAGGGCTGACGACCTATCACAATGGCATCCTCGATATGGACCAGTGGTCGCAGGGCAGCCCGCCTGCAGGTCCGCTTAATCTGTCTCCCAGCCAAGCTCTGAGTCTTGAGGCCCAAAGCAGCGCCAAAATATTCGCGCGCGCCTTTCTCACCACCCACGACTTGGGTTTCACCGACGGGCCCAGATCTGATTGGGCACTGTGCCTGAACGCGGCTCTGCTGGCCCCCTGCACCACCTACATTCCCCATGCCGGCATTACTGTCACCCTGCGCGACGGTGGGTTCGAAAGGTGGCACACCCCGTTCAACGCGCGCGCGCTGTCCCGCGGCCATACCGCCCTGACCCGCGCCGTCACGCGGGCCCTTCCAGACACTCTACAACAGGCCCTGCCGGATGGCTGGCAGCGCAAGCTCTTTGCCCGTGCCCTGCGCGAACAGGTGTATTTCGGTCAATACGCCAGCCGCGCATCGCGGATGCAGATGGTGCTGGGGGCTGCTCTCATCGCCCTATGGCAGGGGTACGGGACCGACCGCCGGGCGGGCCTTGATCCGTTCGTGGGCCCGCGGCTGGCACGTTTGCTTGATCCCATGGCCGTGCTCTATGGCCGGATGGGCCGGATCGGGCAGGCTGCACTTCACCACCGCAAAGTGCCCGCCCTGCCTGCGGGAAACAGCAAGCCTCTGCACGCCTTCAATCTGCAAGAACACGGGCTTCTCACTTTGCGGGCCGATTTCCACACCATGCCTTTTGCCAACATCTATTTTCAGGCGGCGGGCCGCGACCAAGTCCTGTTTCACCTATCGCTACGTCAGGCGGAGGGGCTGGCCGTGTTCAACAGCCAGCACCCCGACGGCACATGGAAGGCTGAAATTCCTTATGTGGTGGACCTGTCCTCGGGGCGCGCGGACGTCGTCTTTGACTTCGCCCCGCCCCGCGTTCGCGTCCTGCTGAATGGCGAGGAGGTCTTCGACATCGCCCCGCGGGGTCTGCGCCGCCACACCCGTTTCCCCGGATTGGAGGCCATCGCCGGGTTCCATACCAACGGTACGGTCAGCACCCCACATGTGATCCCGCAGATGCCCCAGACCGGCCTTGTCCTCGACAGCCGCCTCGCTCTGCGCATTGGCACCACGGGCGACACGGCTAAACTGCAAGCGCTGTCCTCTGACGTATCTTGCCCCCCCACGGCCCTGCCACTTACTGCCGCACCGCAAGGCACGGCCACCGCCCTGCTGCCTGCTTCTCTCTGGCGCGATCTGCCCGCTGAAGCGGGGCTCACGCTGGAATTGATTCAAGGCGCCGAAACCGACCGGATCACCCTTAAGCGCACGGACCTCGCCGCGCGGATTGAGGCGCTGCTGACATTGCCGTTGGCGACAAGCGACAGCACCCTATGCCTCAACACGCTGGAATATATCCGTTATGCTGGATTGCTGCCGCTGCTCTCTGCGCCTGCACACAAGCGGATTGATGAACTGGCCGCTTTCTACGATGTGCAGGACTTCATGGAGAACGACAGCGCCACGCAAGACAGACCGGCCCCGCCGCCCCTCGCGGGCGATCCTATTGACCGCGAGGTCGCAACCGTTGTTGCCCGCTTGGCGCAGAGCCGAACCGCCCCGCCCGAGCAGTCCCCGGAAGCACTCGCCGTTCTGGACGGACTTCAGGTCTCTCCGGCAGCACAGGCCCCAATGTTTCTGGAGTTGGCGGAATTCTTCTGTGCGCAGGACCGAGATTTCGAGGGCCTTTACCAGCGCGCCAAAAGCCGTGGCCTGCTGCCCCTGCCCCACGCGGGCAGCCGCTGGGCCGTCTCGGCAAGCCTGCCCTATCTGGTGGCGGACGGGCAGTACCGCGAGGCTGCCGAGGGTCTGGCGACGCTCACCGAGCCGCGACGCGAATGGCTGGTAATGCCCGCCATCGCTTGGGCGGTGCGCATTGGCCTCACGCATGCCACAACCCCGGTTGATATACGCATCCGTATGCTCAATGCCTTCGCCGCGTTTCTCAGGGCGCGCGTGGAGAACTATTGGGAGCCTGTGCATTGCCGCGAATTGATCCGCACCGCGGCCACCCTAATCCTGCAGCGCCACCGCCTTCCCCCGCGACAACAACAAGAGGTCGTGGCGCTCTGTCTGGAGATCTATGGCCTGTCACGGCAGTTTTGGTCTGATCTGGAAAAAGCAGCCGATCTGCCCACCGACATCGCACAGGCGCGGGCGGCCTTTGACGACATCGCCTCAAACCGCACAGACGCCCTGCAAAAGCACCGCGCCTTGCAACTGTTCGAGATCGCAAAAACCCATGACGCCCCACGCGTCCGCCGCGAGATCTTCGGTCCTGCAGGCCTGCCCACTCTCTCAGAGGGCGGTATCACCCTGTCCGATCTAGGCACACTGCACACGCCCGACAGCCGGGACCGCGATCGCAACGTCCTGCGCCATATGGCCAGCCCCGGTAGCGCGCCCGTCGCGGCGGAGGTCGCGGCCATGGCGGCCACGGCGCTGCCACTACTTTATCCGAAAACCCCTCGAGCACCTTATTTCGACACCCAGCAACAGGCCGCGCAGCAAGCACTTGCGTTGACCGCAAATCCCTCGCAGGCCGCTCTGGCGGAGGCCCTGACGGACAGCTTTGGCCAGTTAGCTGATGCAGGATCGCATCATTTGGGGCTGGGTATGGCCGTGGCCCTGATCGACAGCCTACATGACAGCGACGCTGCTCAGGTGCAGGCAATATGCGACTGGATCCGCCAGCAAATCGTCCTTCTTGACGCCCAGGGCGCGCAATGGCGCGCGGCACCCGCTTTGCACCAGCCCCTGCGCCGCCTCCAGCACCGTGAGGATTTGCTGCCCGTGGTGCAAGCGCTGGTCGATCATCTTGACATTTCCCTGGCCGCTTTGCCCGCGAGTGACAACACAGGCCTACCGGACGGTCATCCGCTGTTCGATACCATTATCACAGTGTTTTCCTGCGTGCCCTACCTTGATACGCGCATCCCCGCGATGCGCGCGGGCTGGCTGGGCCTGCTGGAGGATCTGGGCGTGCCTTATGTCGTCGTGGTCGGTGACGGCGACGGTACACGGGATGGCGACATCGTCTATCTGGACGCGCCCGACGACTACGAAGGGCTGCCGCAAAAAACGTTGGCCGCCATTAGATGGGTGCATGACAACACCCGCTACGGGCATATGGTGAAGATCGACGACGACTGTTTTCTCAACGCGCCGCTGTTTTTCCACTCGCTCAGCTACCGCAAGTTCGACTATTACGGCCGCCGCCTCTATCGCACAGTGGGACAGATGGACCGCAAATGGCACCAGGGCAAATCCAGCTCCCTGCGCGGCCGGTTCGATCTGGACAAATCGCCAGAGCCCTCGGAATACACCGATGGTGGCACTGGCTACGCCCTTAGTCGCACAGCCATGGCCGCCGCCTTGGAAGCAGCCGCAAGCCCCGAGGGGCAGCAATTGATTAGCGTTTCGTTCATGGAAGACAAGATGCTGGGCGATCTTCTGGCCATGCGCGGCATCTCTCCCGCCGAAGAGGACTACCGCATCTCCATGCGCCGCCGGACCTATGGAGACGCCCTCCCCGTCCCGCTGTGGCACAACAGCTTTCACCCCAGCCAGACGGCCCCCTTGCAACTGGTGCATCTCGATACTCATCTTGATCAAGCAGATGCATTGGTGCGCTACGACAAGCCCGGCCTGTGGCCGCGCAAGATCTGGCCGAGCTACCAAGAGGCCGAACTGGGTTATCAGAGCAACGCGCTGGAACTCGTCAGCTCGGAGGATAGCGTTACCCGGGCGCGCGATGCAAGGGTGGCAGTGGTGGCCTGCATGCGCAACGAGATGTTCATGCTGCCACATTTCCTAGCCCATTACCGCAAGCTGGGCGTGGAAGCGTTCCTAATCGCCGACAATTGCTCGAACGATGGCACGCTGGAATATCTGGCACAGCAACCCGATGTGGCGCTGTTTTCGGTGGATACGGATTATCGCCTGTCGCAATACGGCGTGGCCTGGCAGCAGGCCATGATGGCAGCCTTCCGGGTTGGCAAGTGGTCCTTGGTGGCGGATGCCGACGAACTGCTGGTCTGGCAGGAGAAACAGAGCCAAACATTGGCGCAACTTCTCAACCACTCTGATTTCGAGACTGCCGAGGCCATCCGTGTCTTCATGCTCGATATGTACCCTCAAGGCCCGTTAGAGGATGCCGATTTTGCCCAAGGCACGCCCTTCGACCAAGCCGGTTACGCCGAACGCGTACCGTTCCTTGCCAACACCTTGGCCCGCGGCCCCTTTGCCGATCAGCGCTGCTGGACCTCTGCGCTGCGCCACCGGCTGATTGCAGGCTCGCACCGCAGCATGTTCGTCGCGCAAAAACTGGCGCTGCTGCGTTACCAGCCGTGGATGCGCCTTTCGGCGGGGTTGCATTTCGTCGGCGACGCGCGCATCGCCCCGCGCGAATTGCTGTTTGCGCATTTCAAGTACAACACCGATTTTCGGCGCAAAGCACAGGCCGAAGTTCTGCGCGGCCAGCATTTCAACAACGCCGAGGAATACCGTAAATATCTCGCCCTCGTCTCTGAGGGGCGCAGCGTGATCTTCGATCCTGATCTATCGCAAAAATGGACGGATGTGCCTTTCGTCAGGCGCAGGCTCCGCGGCTGAAGCTGCGCATTCCCCCGCAACCCCGGGCCGATCATAGAGCCCTGCGCAGGCCAAAGGGGATAAGGGGGCAACAGGGCGCAAGCACGGCTCAGGGTGCCGCCTCATGCTCCTCGTAAATTTCCAGCAGTTCCACGAGATGCTCAGGTACGGTCACCGGACGCATCGCCCCGTGCCAATAGGCCTGCATGGAGATCTCTCCGGCCAAAAGAGCCTGTATCCGTCGGGCAAAGTCTGCAACGTCGCCTGGCGCAAACACCATCTCCGGGCAGTTTCCCAGTTCCGGCGCACCGCCCCTTGCTGCCGTCAACAAGGGGATACGGCGCGCGTGCATCTCAATGGCGACCTGCGGCAGGTTGTCGTGCCACAACACAGGCACCACTCCTATATCTACCGGCGCCAAAATCGCTTCCAACTCCGCGTGGGTATAACCATCGTGATAGATCACCTCCGCCAGATGATCGCCCAACGCACGCAACCGCGCCATAGTGGCAGGGTCCGCCGCGCGCGCGGCGACCATGATGCGCAGCCGAGCAGCGAGATCCGGGGGCAATGCTTCCAGCGCATCTAGCAGGAAAAAGAACCCTTTGTCGCGGCGCATGTAGCCCAGATACCCCAGTGTCAGGGTCTGTTTCTGGGGGTTATCCTGGGCGGGTGCCGTCTCGTCGTAGAACTCGGCGGCACGGGTCCCGATATAGCTTGTGCGGGTCAGTGCCGAGGCAACGCCGTAGCGCTGCGCCAACATGCGCACCGCATCCGAGACACATAGCACATGATCACAATGGGTATTGATCAGGTCGATCATGGCTGCACGACGCGCCGCAAAAGCTTTGGCACGATCTGCCGCCACATGCGGCTCTAACAAACGGTTTTCCGCCATCACCTGCCCTCGGCCCCGCAACCAGCGTAGCGCCTGCAAGCCGCGTCGGCCCATGGCCAGAATGCCGCGGAAAGCCAAATCATAGGCCCATGTACCCGGCTGCAATCCCGCACAGCGCAGCCGGTAGGACACCGCATTAGCTCCGCGCAGCAGGCGCGCGTCATGCTGATGCGGCAGGCAGGTGACGCAGCGTGCGCCACCTTGGAAGTCTTCGCAGGTTTCACGCTCATGTGCCCAGAGGTTCACCTGCGGGCAGATCGGGTAGTAATTGTGCAAGGACAAGACAATCCGGGTCTCCGGATGCTGTTCTTTGACCGCCAGAACCTCAACGGGCAACCCTTCAAGATTGTTGAAGTGGATTACGTCATAGGGGCCAGTCCGCGCGACGAAGTCGAAAAATACATCGCTGGTGGGCGGATGCGACACCTGTGCGGGATCGCCGAAGCTGGCATGCGCCGAGGCCAGCACACCAGAGTTGATCAACTCATACCGGCAGTCGCCGTTTTCAGCGGGTCCATGACGCACAGGTTCCCACCGCGGGGCGCGCGCCCTCAGATCATGACCAAGCCCGGCAGAGAGGAAAACCGCCTCGACATTATCGCGACCTTCTAACCCCTCCATCAAATTGCGCTGATACAGTGTTACACCGCCGCCGCGCTTTTCCGTATCCAGATAGTCGACCCAGTTGTAGTAGAGAACCCGGAGAGGGCGGCTCACAACTCGTCTTCCAGCCAGCGCTTCAGCCCGATCTGGTTGAAATAGTAGCGAATAGGCTTGGGGTCCTCGAAACGGTCCGCGATGGAATTGCTGCTTTGTTTGATCAACGGGCTTTTCATGCCGGGTCGGTACGGTACTTCCAGAAAATTACAGATTTTCTCTTCGAAGCCGGGCTGGAACAATTCGCGGTACTCATAGGTGACCTTGGGGTTGGGCACCCCTGCCAGCCAGATCGAGATCAGATGATCGAATGTCGAATATTCATGCCAGCGGTGGCTGATCTGGCGCGGGGTCGCCTTGATCTTACGCGTCACATGCTCATCGGCCTTGCTTTGCGCCCATTTCTTGCTTTGGTACGCCTTGATGAGAGAAGACACCTGCGCCAGCCGGTTCTCGCGCCAGACGTAGATGATGGACACTTCGGGGTCTGTGGCAAGGGCGCGCAATACGTTCAGGTTGTGGCCGATCATGAACTTGAAGCCGC
>Ga0098054_1000889_pt1 | contig 16178 bp, 16 predicted proteins | sample 16_taG_FD_75048 | JGI IMG/M metagenome (GOLD analysis project Ga0098054, IMG submission 75048) | Marine viral communities from the Subarctic Pacific Ocean - 16_ETSP_OMZ_AT15313 metaG | ecosystem: Environmental > Aquatic > Marine > Oceanic | place: Pacific Ocean | collected 2015-01-18
AAGTTTTGGATCAGAAGCAACTTTTAATAGTGGTGCTACTCTTCATCCACAAGTAGCTTTTGACAGCAATGTAAATAAAGTCATAATTATGTATGAAGACGATGCTAATAGTGATTATGGAACGTATGTAGTGGGTACTGTCAGTGGAACATCTATAAGTTTTGGTAGTGAAATAGTGTTTGAAGCGGCTGCTGTTGAGGATCTAGGTATGGCTTTTGATAGTAATGCAAACAGAATGGTTATGGCATATCAAGATGAAGGTAACAGTTCTCATGGTACTGCTATAATACAACAAAGTGGAGTAGCAACAAACCTCACCACAGAGAACTACATTGGCATAGCATCAGGCGGTACTTACGCAGATGGACAAAGCATGACTGTAGATACAATAGGTACAGTAAATGCTGATCAGTCTAGCTTAACAGCAGGGCAACAGTATTTTGTACAGGAAGACGGCACACTTGGATTAACAGCAGACAGCACAAGTGTCGTAGCAGGTACTGCCATATCTGCAACAGAATTAATAGTAAAGGAATAATTAATGATGGATGAAATATCACCAGTAATTTTCTGGAACGTAGTACTAACACTGGTGATTGCACCTGCAATATGGATGTTCAGAAATCAAATGGCAGAAGTTAAGCGCATAGACATATTATTAAATAGAACTAGAGAGGAATACTCTACTAAACAGGAATTACGTGAGGACATGAAGATGGTAACAGATGCCTTACATCGTTTAGAAGATAAGATTGATAAGGTATTAGAAAAAGGTAATTAGCAATGGCACAATTAGCAGGTTTTAAAGAAACAGGAATGCGTAAGATAGCTGACAGGATGGGCTATAGAGGTCCAATGACGGGCTTTACAGAATACTTAAATGCTAATCCTGATAAACAACAGATGATGAATAGCTACGTAAACAAAGCTATGCTCATGGCTAGTGGTGGTTACGTACGTAAGTTTCAAGAGGGTGGGTTTAATCTGCCACCTGGTTTTGATTCAGAAACATATCTCACATCTAATCCAGATGTTTTAAGTGCTATAGGCAGAGGTGAAACTTTTGGTGCAGATGAGGCTACATTACAAGGATTGACACCTGAACAGCGCAACCAAAGATTAGCAGAGGATCACTTTAAAACGTTTGGTGGTGGTGAAAATAGATTTGGATCAGTAGGTGTACCACACCAATTCTTACAATCTGTTGATCAGGGTGGAACTACAACTCCTAATATACCTGGTGTTCGTACAGATCAGGGTATTAGTGCCGCTGCGGCACGTAATTACATAAGTGCTAGTCCTGATTTAGTTCAGGATGCATTAAGTCAAGAAATAGATGTTAGACCCAATGCAGCACCACAAAATAGTCAGAAAATAGTTGACTATGCTCTGAAACATTATCTAAGTAGTGGATATAAAGAAGGAAGACCTTTTGATCCTAGTGGACCAAATCAACCTACGTTTGACCCTAGAGATAACGTAGCACCTACAACAGGTACTGCACCTACAACAGGTACTGCACCTACAACAGGTACTGCACCTACAACACCATCGCCTGATCCCAATGCAGGACTTACACCAGAACAAATACACAGACGTAACTTCTATGCTTCTACCCCAGAAGAACAGGCAGATATAAATAGCAGGTTTCCATTTTTTACATTACCTGAAGGGCCAACAGATACTGGTGCACCTGCTGTAGATAATACACAACCTACTACAGGTACAGGCACAGAGACACAACCAACTACTCCACCACCTGGATCTGTTGTCGGTGGTACATATTTAACTAATAGACCTGACGTAGCACAAGCTATAGCAGGAGGTGAAACTTTTGGTATAGATCCTACTACATTACAGGGGTTATCTGAAGAAGAAAAAAACCAAAGATTAGCACAGGCACACTTTAATATGTTTGGTAATCAAGAGGGTATTAATCCTGTAACAGGTTTATCTAATGCTCCTAGTAATTTTGATGGTATGCCAGATCAGGTAATTATAGACTACTTAGACCAGTACCCCGATTTACGTGCAGCATTTGGTCCTAACAATGATCCAGCTACATTAGCAAAAGCTAGAGCACACTATGCTGACTTTGGTAGAAGAGAGATTGCAGAGGGTGGTAGACCTAGACTAGTGCAGTTTGATCTATCACCTGCACAGCTAGAGGCATTTAGATACTCTAATACTGCATATGAAAATTTTACACCTGAAGAATTACGTAGAACTTATATAGCTATTGGTGGTGCATCAGGTGCTACTAACTTTGATAGAAATGCACAGATACTAAACAATGCAGAGTTAGCAATATATAGAGATAATAATCCTGATCTAGCTAACATGAATGACTTTGAATTACGTCAGCACTTTATACAGTTTGGTAGACAGGAGATGTTGCAGGGTACTAGAACTAAGATAGATGCTCTTATACCTGCTGAGTCTCCATATGCAGGACTAACATCTATACAAGATATATCTGCCGCTAGATTAGAAAGACCTGTTTTACCAACTGAGGCTAAACTAACAGCACAAACAATAGCTGGACCAGCAGGAGTAGTGCCCACAGGTACAGACATAGCTACGACAAGGGCCGATGGTACAATAGTAGGTACCGTAGCAGATGATACACGTACCGCTACTGTTGATACAGCTACTGTTCCTGTTGCTGGTGCTACTGCTACACAAAAAGGTGCTGTAGGGAAAGTAGATAGTACTAAAGATACAAAAACAGATGTTCAAACTGTAACTGATGCTACAGCAGGAAAGACTATGTCACTTTCTACACAAGCTATACCAATTGCAGCACAGCAAAGTACTTCTGCTGTAACTGGACAAAATGCTGAGACAGGTACAGGTACGCAGATTGTTACTGGCACACAAGTACAACGTGCAGGTATGACAGCAGCAGAAACTGTAACACCTGCTTCTAAAGCAACCGATGCTGCTGAGTTTGTTGAAAGCATAGTTGCACAGTCTGTTAATCCTACAGAATCTGCAACTGTTGCAGGACAGTTAAAAACATTACTAGCACAGTTTGATACTGTAGATGAATTAGGCAATCCTGTAAATCCACCTTGGGCAGCAGGAGCAATGAGAGCAGCAACTGCTGAGATGGTACGTAGAGGATTGGGTTCATCTTCTATAGCTGCACAAGCTATTATGCAAGCAGCAATGGAGTCTGCACTACCTATAGCACAGGCAGATGCACAGATACAGGCACAGTTTGAGGGACAGAACTTATCTAACAAACAACAAATGGCTATGTTCTATGCACAGCAACGTGCCACTTTTATGGGTCAGGAATTTGATCAAACCTTTCAATCACGTGTAATGAATGCAGCTAAAGTGTCAGACATTGCCGATAAGAACTTTACTGCACAGCAACAGGTACAGTTAGAAAATAGTAACATTGTAAACACAATGAACCTAAACAATTTAAGTAATAAACAAGCTGTACAAATGGCTGAGATAGCGGCACTAGCACAGTTAGATATAGCCAGTCTAAACAACAGACAACAGGCTGCTGTACAGGAAGCACAGGCATATTTACAGAGAGATATGACTGATGTAAGTAATGATCAGCAAACTACACTGTTTAATGCACAACAACGTATACAGTCTATGTTTACAGATGCTGCTGCTGACAATGCACGTAAGCAGTTTAATGCTTCGTCAGAGAATCAGGCAACTCAATTCTTTGCTAATCTAGCTACACAAACTAGTCAGTTTAACGAAGCACAAAAAAATGCTATTAACCAATTTAATTCAGGTCAAGAAAATACTATTAGTAGATTTAATGCAGAAATAAACAACCAACGTGATCAGTTCAATGCACAAAATAGACTAGTTATTGATCAGGCAAATGCAGTGTGGCGTAGACAGATATCTACAGCAGATACAGCAGCACTAAATAGAGTTAATGAACTTAATGCTTCTGCTTTATTAGATATGTCAACTACAGCTTACAATGATCTGTGGCAACAGTATGCTGATGTAATCGAGTTTGCACATACTTCTGCTGAAAGTCAATTAGAAAGAATAAACCAATTAGCAATAACTAACATAAATGCTGATGCACGTAAACAAATAGCAGAAGAAGAGGCTTCAACCGCAGCAGGAGCCGCTATTGGTAATTTAGTAGGTACTCTAGGTGCTGCTTTTATAGGTAAAGTACTTTAATAAGGATAAAATATTATGCAACTTAACTACGCAAAAGATATATATAATAAAATTATAAAGATGGAAGCTCCTGAAAAAACAACACCAGAGTCTAAAGGATTGCTTACTCGTACATCTAAGGAAAATAGTACTACAGTAACAGATATAGATCTTGTACGTAGTTATGTTAATGCAATACAAAAGGAAAGAGGGAGACTTGTAGATGGTTGATGCACAAAATTTTGATGCACCTATTCCAGGTATGTCATTAACTACAGAGGTAGGTAATAGACCTTGGCAACAGCCACCACGTTTTGTTAATACACAAGATGTAGCAGACTACTATATGGAAAAATTATCAGAAGAAGATTTTACCGATAAGCTAATAGAGGTAGCTGACACAGGTATACCCCTAACTACTATAGCAAATACTATTCAAATGAGTGCTGTAATGCAGGGTATACATAGTATTGATTCAGGCATACTTGCCTTGCCTATTATAATGGAGATGCTACTTATTACAGTAGAGGCTGCTGGTGTAGATTATGATAGTGGTTTAGAAAAAGATACATTAAAACAACCTATGGAAAAATATTCTATGTTAAAGAAAATGAAAGAATATACTGAGGAAGAACCTGTAGAAATGGCTACAGAACAATCCGATAGTGTTATACCAGATGAAGAAGTTTCTGGTGGTTTAATGAGTAGGAGGCAGTAATGGGATTTGGGACGGGTTTTTGGGGAGGTGTTGCTACAGGTGCAAATAAAGTTATACAAGCTGATTTAAAAGCTAACGAAAAAAAGGTTTCAGAAATGGCACAGTTTGCTGCTCAAAGAGCTATAAAGAAAGGAGATGCGTATGAGGCAGAGTTAAAAGAATTTGAAAAAGGAGCAAATGAATTAGCTGGTATATTAGGTGGAAAAAAACATAACGGTATGGATTCTGCCCAATTTTTATTATCCGAATATGGATCTGTTGAAGCTGCTAAAATTGCCGCTACAAAGTTAGCAGTTAACGCAGAAGCCTTGGGTACTTCTGTGTATGAGCAATTAAAATTAAGTGGTGCATTAGAAAATCGTATTAGTCCTACAGGTAGACAACTTGCATTAACGTATGTACCACGACCTACTAAAGATAAATCTATCGAAATAAAAAATAGTGGTTGGGCTAGTATACTTCAGGGAGAAGACTCTTCATCTAGAGTTGAAAGAGAAAAAAGAGAATATCTAACAGCAGCAGGATTAGGTGAAATGCCACAATTAGAAGGTGAGGTAGCACCTGTACTAGAGGGAATACCGTCTTCTTCTATACGTCAAGTGTCTGGAAGTACAAAAGAAGCTCTAAACAAGTCTAACATGAGATTGGTAAGAATGCAAAATACGCTACGAGAGTTAGAAAAAGATCCTGCAACTAATAAAAAGCAAATTGAAAAGGCAAGGGAATTAATTGACAATGAAACACGTACTATAAAGAATATTAGGGATGTAAGCCGACTCTCACAAGAACCAGATTTAAATAAATTATTTGATAGAGTTACAGTTAACTTATTTCCATACTTAAAGGCCATAGAAAACGATGAGCCTTATGATGAAAAAAAGTACAATGCACTGCTAACCGAACAAAAAAATATTGCAAAAGCAATGTCAATGAAAGTACGTGCTAGAAGCACAACTCGTACACCTGGAAGTAGTATCGGGCTTAGAAATGCTATGGCATGGGTTGACGATGCGAAAAAGAAGTGGTTTCAAAGTATAGGATGGAAATCTAACATGAGTGCTGAACAGTTTCTTCCTACCCTGCAAGTAAGTATTCGAGGGGGACTTCTAGATCTTAAGGAACTACCTGATTATTTACAAGGAATAGCAACAGGGGGGGAAGTAGAACCTAGTGATGTAATCGAGTGGCGTAAGATGAATATGAGTAGAATAGAGTTAGAGGCTTACCAAGCTACAAAAAGAATAGGTTTACTACCAGATGCAGAGGGATGGTTTTTGGATAAACTTAAAGGTGTACGAGAACTTACAGATGTAGGTAGTCCAACTAATATGGCAATAGAAACACTCCCAAAAGGTTCTTTAACTGACATCTTTAAGACTTCACCAGAATCTGAAGGATCTATAGAAAATAAAAAACCTACATATCTAACAGGCCCTGTAGAGAGGACAGTTGAACGATTAAAGAAAGCAAAGGATCTTATGAACATATTAATAAATAAAGGTAGTAAGTTACAAGGACAAGATAGACAGTCTGTAATCAGTACAATAGCGGATAAAACTGGCGTATCAATACGTATTGCTAGTGAAGCTTTTGATAAGGTACTTGCTGATGTAGCAAAACCTGAAGATAAATCTGCCCCAGTAAACACTTCTAGTAGTAATAATTTTTGGAGGAACAGGATAGAAAAAAGTAAACAAATAGGTGAAGGTAATAGATAATGTCATTAGATACAACTTTAGATCAAGATACTAATCTAACTCCTGAAGAGAAAGCTATTATAGAAAATAGTTTATCTTTAACAGAGGAGTCAGAGAGTCCTGATTCTCAAGCTGACAGCTTATCAGAGGAAGAAAAATCTTTGATAGAAAATTCTTTTATTGTTGATGCTGAAGTTGAAGAACTAGATACAGGCAGTGAAATGGTAGAGGAACCTTTACCAGTTTCTAGAGTAAGTAGAGATCTACCTCCTCAAGCCATTGCACCTAAACAACGTAGTTTAATGAGTGGTTTAATAGATGTAGAAAAAGAACCTGAAATAGAGAAGATACCTCTGCAAGCATATGCAGACAGCCCTGAATTTATAGCCAAAGTAAATACATTTATGTCCAGTGCTTTTGGTGAGAATGGACAACAAAAAGAAAATGAGTCTAATAGAGATTATCTAGAACGATGGCTTACTGAAAAACGTAAGTTTGAAAGTAACTCAATGTATATGGTTCCACAGATAGATTGGTTGCGTACTGCTAGTCAGAAAGAACGTGAAAATTTTGCAGAGATATGGGTTGAAACTACAGTTAATATGGCTGACTTTACAGAAGAAGGTGGTGGAAATACTGCCAAGGCTATCTTTGATTATCTGTTTTGGAACATAGCTGATCCTTTAATACTTCTAAGTCCATTAGTTTCTAAGTTAGCTGTACGTGGTGGTATGGAAATAATTAAACGTACACTAGCCACTGCTGGTAGAAAAGCAGCATTGAAACAGGCTAAAGAATTAGCTAAGAAAAGTGCAACTAAAGAAGGTGTAGCAACAGGTGTACTTATAGGTGCTGAGTTAGGTGCAAAAGATTTAGGTACACAAAGAATAGCACAAGCTGAAAATCCAGAAGATGAAGTAGACTTTGATTGGGAACGTGCTGCACAGATGACAGCTTTAGGCTTTGGATTAGGTGCACCACTAGGTGCTGCTTCTGGTTATTTTAGTAGTAAGGCAATATCAAAGACAGTTATAGGTGTTGATGATATGGCTAAGAAAGCTGCTGCTGAACGATTAAAGAAAGCACAAGAGTCCTTAGTAAAAAAAGAAAGTAAAGAAGGTATACCAGAAGATGCACCTACTTTTGACCCTGTAGAGGGTGAGCATTTAATAAGTGAATTAGCAAAAGTTAAACATCCTGATCTACTAAAAGGATCTTTAAAAACAGATCTTCATAAGAGAATGAACTCTATCGCATTAGAAATAGTAGAACAGCAACAGCTATTAGGAAAACCGTTAGACATAGAACTTGGTAAAAAAGCTAGTGAGGTTGTTCGTAATATATTATTGACTACCCGAATAGGTAGAGATACATTTGGAAAACAAACAGGGCAGGTAATGATAGACAGTGATGTGCTTGAAAGAGCAGTTGCTAAGGCAGGATTAACAGAACAACAGTTTATAAATATAGCGGGTAAAAGTTTATCTGATTCAGGTGCTGACCTAGCTGCTTATAGTCAGTTTGGTAAATGGCTTATAAAAAATAGAAAAGTAGATCCTGATTTAGATGCTAGATTAAAAGCATTAAACAGTACAAAAAATAAAAAAACTATAGGATACTTAGGTAAAGTATATGATGTCTACAGAAGGGCTGACAGAGAACGTAGAGCGGCTGGTGTTGTCGCACCCTCTACTACATGGGGAAACATTATAACGGCAGCGTTAACTGCACCAATACGGGCAGCTACTAATACAGTAGAGTCTGCACTCTATCATGCAGGAAGAGGACTTTATAATGCACACAAAGGTGAATTTGACGCTGGAGTTGGTGCAACAGGTTGGAAAGAATTTACTAGAGATTCTTTAGGATTACTGTACAGGTTAGCTCGTCCTATAGAGTCTGCTGAAATATCACAGCGAGTGTTGTCCATGAATAAATCTTTACTCTATCAAATAGAAAGAGCTATAGCCGATGCTAGTGGAGATCAAGCTGAAACTTTAAGTGCTGGTGTAAGATACTTAAACTCACTAAACATGATACAGGATGTGTATGTAAGAAGGGCTGTATTTTCTTATTCATTAGACAAACAACTAAGAAGACAGGGTATAAAATTAGATGATGTATTAGTAGGTAATAAGGGTGTTCCTGTTGCTATATTAAAGAATGCTGTAGATGACTCTATGAAAGCAACCTTTTCTTACATGCCTAAATTTGGAGAGAGTCAGTCGTTAGCTGGTATAGGTAACTCAGCAGGATATGGTGTAATTAAACTAGCAGAAGCTGTAGGTCCAGTGGTTCCTGTTCTCGGTACTGCTGACAATGCCTATCCTAGATTCTTTATAAATGCATTAGCTTTTAATTTAGCACACTCTCCTATAAGTGGAGTGGATGGTGTTACAAATTTATTTAGAGGTATGGCTAAAAAACATTCAGCAGATATTATAAAGGCACAGAAAAAATTAGATGATTTAACGACATCAAAGAAAGGAAAAACCCCAGACGGTAAGCAGGAAGAACTTGAAGCAACTTTATTACTCAATGACGCAAGAGATAAACTTTCTAAGTTTGCAGTAGGAAGCTCTTTATTGTGGGCTTCATATAAATATAGATTAGAAAATCAAGACATTCCACCTCACATGATACGAAATAATAGTGGTCGTTTATCTGACCTACGTAAGTTTGTACCTATAGTTCCTTATGCAGCTATGGGAGATGTGTTAGCTAAAATACAATTAGGAACTACTGATAAAATAAATATTAGAGATTTTATTACAGATTTTGCTGGAACTAGGCTTAGAAGTCCTATTAGCTTTGCTGCATTTGATGATCTATTAGAAGTTATACAAGCAGATGGATCAGAAGGAAAAACTTTAACAGGAGAACGTGTAGGGGAAATGGTAGGAGAATGGGCGGTACGTGTATTTAATTTACCACTTGCTCCAGCTAGATTTCTTAGTGATATGTGGGCGCAAATAGATCAGGATGAAGCTCTTGCAAGAAATAGAAAAGAATTAGAGGGTGTAGGAGGATTAGAAAGATTTGGAGAAACAGTCCAACAAGGTATCATGTACACATTACCATTATTTAAACAACTCTTGCCTGAAGCAGAAGACCCTACTAGAGAAGCAACTAGAATTAAACAGGCTCCCCTGTATCGTGCTTTGTTTGGTATAAGTACACAAGAAAGAACTAGTGCATTAGAGAAAGAACTACTACGACTAGGTATTAAAAGCTATGAACTTGTGCCCAGAATGAAAGATGAGAGAGCAAAATCACTTGTTAAAAGATATATGGGTATATTTATGGAGGGAGAATTTACTAATCATATTGAAACCGATTATTATAAATCTTTAAGTGATAACTTAAAAGAAGTTTCCTTTAATAACAAATTATTAAGCATGAGAAAGATAGCACGAGAATTTGCTGAACTACAAGGTTCGCTTATAAGAGAACTTCCTAATCGTAAACCTGACCCTTTTAATAGGGAACGGTATGTAAACTTACCTAAGAAGATACGCATGGGTATAGATCTGTTATTTTCTAAAAAATACGACGGTAAAACTGTGCTAGATGTACAAGCAGAAAATAGAAATAAAGATATATTTGCAGAGGCTTTGAAGTTTGAAGGAGTAGTAAGTGAATTATTTAAATCTTTATAATAAACTAACGCTTATCTCCGCTACCCTGCAATGTACCTTTCTTTAACCTAGCTTCTAGCTTATCCTTATTTTGTGCAGCAATCCTTCCAAGGGACATGTCCAGATCAGATGCCAGTGCTGCACAGTACCACAGTACGTCACCTATCTCTGACGCTAACTGTTCCTTCCAATCGTGAGGCATGGTATCTTCACCATCTCTAATAAGTTTCTTTACCTTATTAGCTACCTCACCTGCTTCCCCAACCAAACCTAAAGCTGGATATGTAATCTTATATTCATTTGGATATATGGCTGTAGTCTTTGCTATCTTTTGATAGTCATTGAAATCTAACATAGCATATCTCTCCTTTAACCATTTAACTGCCGACTTTTCTAAACTGTTCTTCATGTACTACCTTTCTTAACTGCTCAAAGTAGGCTTTGTTGTAGCCCCTCTCCCATTCCCTATATTGCATAGAGTTATTCCTATATGGATTAGTATTCCTTACACCCCTGTGAAAGGCATGGTAGCCTTTCTTAAACTGTATCTTTAAAGGTGCATCATTCTTGTTAAGTTTTCTTCTCATGCTACTCTCCTAGTTAGTTAAGTCCACTACCTCGCAAGCATCTGCTGTACAGGCTAGTTCTCTAGAACCTATAGTGCTGTCTTCTTTCTCGTAGTCTGACAATTTACTCCAATCAATGTTAATAGGCATACGTGCTACCATTTCCAAGCATGTCTCTTTGTCTACCTCTTGATAGGGTGGTTGATCGTATGAATGGTCAGAGTGTGGTAAGAAACTAATGCCTGAAACATCGTCAAAGTTTTCATATATCCAAGCACCTACATCCATCCATTCGTGTTCACGCACAGATATAGTTACAGATGGTTTATGTTCACACCAATAGTTCTGGTAGGTCAACCATATGTTTAACTGATCTATTGCGGTCATATCATCACGTACCATAGCACTCTTTGGTGTAACCATAGGAAAACTAAATACTGTAATTCCTGATGGACCAGTTGATGCTGGTTCATTTGGTACACCCATATCTTTCATAAACTGTGTCATAGGATCTTTATCATCTGCACGTACAGTTCTAATGTAGTACCTGCTGTGTCTTGTGTGTATGCCACTGGCACTATCAACTAACTGTGACACAGTGCCTGATGGTTTAACACAGGTGATAGCAGTGGATACATTGATACCTAACTTCTTTGCCATGTCTTCGTTTGTATCTACTGCTACCTTCTTTAATTCTGTTAGCACTGTCTCTAAACTCTTTTGGCTACCATTTAGCAGTGGGCAATCCATAATACCTGTAAGAGACACACCAAGTAGTCTCTCTTCTTCTGTATTATCTTTCCATATCTTACGTAGATATTTAAAGTTAGTAAGTGTAGACTGCATAGTGCCTAGTATAGTTGCATACTTAACTTTTCTTTTAAGGCTGTCCATTGTATCTGTTTCACGTGCAACAACCTCTGATAGATTACAAAACTGATATGGCCTTAGTATTATCTCAGAACATGGGTTGCATCCAAACGTGTGCTCAGTATCTCTCCTACCGCTTTTAGCTGCTTGTTTTACTGCTGACTGTCTGTTGAATATACCACGTTCACCTGACTTGCTATCATACAAAGACAACCACTCTCGCATAAATGTACCCATGAGAGGTTTACTATCGTATGCTACACTATTGTTAGCCATACTACGTTGTTCTTCATATTTAAACCACTCTCCTGACTTAGCATGTCTCATCTGATCATCTTCAATGTTAGACAGGCTGATAAGTGCACTACGTCTTACACCACCAGCAACTACCACCTGACCTACCTTACACATAATATCGTGGCATTCTATTGATGATAGCTTACGTCCAGTTGCATTACAGAATGTCTGAACACAAAAGTTAAACAAATTTAAAAGTGGTCCAGGTCCAGAGGCTCTACCACCGAATGTTTTTAATCTTGCTCCAGCAGGTCTTACCTCACTAACATCCCACATAGGTATTTGTCCTACGTATAAGGTAGCTATAAGTTCTCTTAGTGCTTTTGCCCAACCCTCACGTGAATCTTTTACTGCTATTACTGTGCTAGTGGGTTCTAATTTATTAGGTACGGTGGGTAAGGTATTTACGTATTCTTTCTCAACAGAGAAACCTACACCTGTGCCACACATAAGTATGTACATACACTCATCAAATGCTCTTGGTGTATCTACAGGTAGATAGGAACAGTTATAACTAGCTACGTGGCATTTATCTAATGGTGCACCAGCAGTCATCATAGCTCTCATACTAGGCATAACAGCTAGATCCTGTACTGCCCCTGCCACTTCTTGATGTAACTTATCTGGCATCGTATACCCATAGGTATTCTTAATGTAATTTTCCAGATAATTAAAATATCTTTCTACAGTTTCTAACCAACCCTCTCTTCTCTCTTCCCCTTCTTTCCACCTAGCATATCTAGATAATGCAATAAAGTTTTGGTAATCCGAACTTAAATAATTATTTGTATGCATAGCTACTTCTCCATAATAGTTTTTAAAGATACCACTTCTGCACCGTCAACGTCATGCAGATACTCCCTCAATGCATCATTTATTTCAGATGCTACATCTCCATCAGACGGTACAGGATACTCCTCTGTGTCGATGGATAAAGTTAGAAACGCTTTTACTTTCATTAAGTACTCGTATGCTCTATAAGTTTATCTAGATACCACTTAGCCTTATTAAGGTCTTCTGAAGCCTTACCTTTGTAATCAAACCTCCATAAGTATTTTATTATATTACCTTGTAAGTAGTACTTATAACCCTTATCTGTAGCAGCACGTATAGCATCAATACATTCTATACCACTTTGGTTATAATGAGGTGGACTATTAACCATATCAGGTAGGGTAATAGTTTCTTCTCCTAATGTTAATGTTTGCATTATGCTGATCCTTTCGTTTTAGTGTTAAAAGATAGATACACTACATTGCCCTGTCTGTCAACTATTTCTGGTTGTTTTTGTGGTGATTCAGTATCATTACCTAAGTCGTTATATGATCCATATACAAAGTCACTTATGTCGCCCCTCAACTTAGGGTTGTCCTCCATAAGCGGAACAGATGCACACACCATTTTAGTTAAGTGCATAAAGTTCACAAAGTCCTCTTCAGATAGATCATTGCTACCATCCCACATTATACTTATATCTACATCACCATTCCATACTTCTTCTATTATGTGTGGACGTAACCTGATTACAAAATCGTTAGGTTCAAAGTCGGGAGGTAAAGTCCTCTTCATATTATTCTCCTTTTAGTTCCAGTAAATGATATAAACTTGTCATGCTTATTCCTTCCTTTTTCTTTTAGCCATTCTTCAGGTACAATTCTACTGGCATACATAAGACCGTGCTTAAAACACCACTGACCATATGTACTCTTAGCACCCTTCCTTAGTTTGCGTTTACTATTCTCAAAGATAAACCGTATGTCTAATTCAGGATGCTGTCTCTTTATACAGAGATGCTTACGCCTATCCATTGCTGTAAACATACCCTTTGTCTCAATGATTATACCGTTGTTCAATATAAAATCAGGAGTATAGGTACGATAGGCAAGGTCTTCCCACTCAATCTTAATACTTTCATAGTCAAACTTCACCTTGATTGACTTCAAGTAATCAGCAAGTTTCTTTTCCAAACCTGATCTGTACCCATACTTCCTTGCATGAGCATACCTAGTATAGTTCATCACCTACTAGAAATGTCTCCAGCTACTTGTAAGAAATGCAGAACCATTAGTATAGCCTAACGTCTTTAATTCATCACGTATAGTAGCGTCAATATCTTTACGGGCTTCTAATGCGGCACGTAATGATGATGTACGTTTCTCTCTATACTCACGTTTCATATCGGCTAACTGTTTCTCGGCATCTTTAATAGCAGTTTCTAACTCTACTAGTTCATCGTCCATTCTTCTAACCCCTTTCTGTTTTCGTTTTTACCAAAGGCATCATAGTGATGCTTACCGTCACGGAACTGCCCATTCTGTACAGCTTCTTTAACATCTGGATTTGCATCAAGATAACTCTCTTCAGGAAACTCTGTCATTATTCTCCTCCTTTTTAATATACACGTAAGAAACTATCTTAGGTTCCTTTGCACGTGACTTCACTGCTGGTAGTTCCTTTAAGTCAGGCCAACATGCATGTCTATAAGAACACCAGCTACATTCATGGCCTAGTATTTTATTACCTGTTAGCTTTCCATTAAACCTTTCTTCAATGGGTTCGTAACATCTCTTCAGTTCTTTTTTATTGACATCTTTTACTGTCTTAGTAATCTTGTACCTTTCTTTAACCATATCAAGACCGTCAGCAGGGACGTATTTAAAACTCCCATTAGCTTTGTTAATGACCCACCAACCACCAGCTTTCAACCCTGATGCTTCAGCATAACCAGCTAACTGTCCTATGTAACCGAATGAATCACCCTCTTCTAAGGAAGCAAATGATTTAAACTTATTACGATAAGACCAGTCTGATGCGGATTTAATATCGTCTACTGCACCATCAATGGCTATATCATACGTGCCTCTAATAGTGGTATTCTCTTCTGGTATTTCTAACTCAACATGGTCAGCATCTTTAAATGCCACTTTTGCTTCTGTTAGTAATCCTTTAAATATTGCTTCTACTATGTCTCCTAACATCATGTTCATAACAAAGTTACTTGGTAGGGGTGCCGCTTCTTTAGGTTTGTTCTTCTGAAACCATAATTGGCAAGATGGTCTGCCAATGTTTGACATCCTAAGTGCAAACTCTTTACGCTTAGTACCCCCACCAAACTGACGCTTTAGCTCATCCATAACGTCCTTACCTATTTTTTCAATAGTTTCATCGGACATAACAGCCTTACCGTTGGCTGCATCTGTCATGTATTGCGCTAATGTCAGTTCAGCAGGATGGTTCATACTAGAACGGTACCTCTTCATCAACCTCGTGGAATTGATCAAGAACTTTCTCGTCACTAACCGACAAAGACTCTGTTTTCTTACTCCATTGACCAACTATATACTCATTATAGTTATCCACCCAATCCATGAAGTTCTTAAAAGTAGTATGATCGTCTTGGGATATAGCTATAGTATTTTGAAAGTCAGCCTCTACTGTCGGCAGATAAAAGCTACTACCATTAGGTAAGGTTTGCTCATCAGTGCCTAAAGATATATCATGGGATATAGGTAACAGTTTCCTCTTAGTAAAACCATTGTACGTATCACCTAATAATTTAAAGGCACTACGGTTATCTATTTCCCATATAAAAGGAACACTAGTAAAACTTTCTACTAGCTTCTTATCTATGTCTTCACCTTTATCGTTTACTACTCCTTCCATATTTGCCAGACCAAACACTACACGTGTACGCTTGATCTCTTTGATTAAGGTTTGTTGTGACTGTGGTAGTGCTTTAAAATCTTTAATCCAACCTGTAGGTTTACCACAGTTGAAACCACCGTCATTGTCTTTGAGATCAACCCTTAAAGACTCACCCATTACAGTCTTAGCAAACCTGTTAGCGACTGAACCTGAACCTTTAATAAATCTCTTGTACATAAAGCGTTGCAAGAAAGTTCGTATCTTAATAGCTGGTGCATAATATATACCAGAAGGTATACTGTCACTACTATCAGGTACGTCTAGTTTGTAATAGCCTCCTGCTACTACTTCCATGTTGACCTTCTTACCTTTGACTTCAGCCTCTCCCATGATAGGGGAGTGACTAATGCGTAATCTAGCAAGGCTACTCTGTTGTCCTTTGTTACCAGCATCTGCTGTGATGCCCATTGCCTTTGCCATTACTTCATAGTTGTCTGTGTCAATTGTTTCTGTCATTGCCATGTGTTTATCTCCTCACATAATTTTCAAAAGAGCATAGTTATACTACGCAACGTCCTTCATGTCAAGC
>Ga0098054_1000893_pt1 | contig 16137 bp, 34 predicted proteins | sample 16_taG_FD_75048 | JGI IMG/M metagenome (GOLD analysis project Ga0098054, IMG submission 75048) | Marine viral communities from the Subarctic Pacific Ocean - 16_ETSP_OMZ_AT15313 metaG | ecosystem: Environmental > Aquatic > Marine > Oceanic | place: Pacific Ocean | collected 2015-01-18
AGGCACCACCCCCAGCCCCTGCAAAATTAGTGGCAATAAAAAGTAAAAAGTCACCACCGATGCCACCAGCATATGTAGGAACAAAAACATGGGGCGAAATTAAAGGAGGTAGAGTCTGGATAAAGAAAAAGTAAATCATCCCGATCATTATAACAATGGCAAGTACGAAGTAATGGATGTGATTCAAGATGCAGGTTTTGGTGAAGGGTTCTGTTTGGGTAATGCTTTGAAGTATATTCTAAGAGCCAACCATAAAAATAATTATATAGAAGATATAAAGAAGGCTCATTGGTATTTAGAGTATCTGATTAAAAGGAGTGAAAGTGCAAAATAAGACAGGTTTTATAGCAAGCACGTTTGATATTATGCACCCTGGATATGCCTTAATGTTGAAAGAGTGCCGCGACAATTGTAACTACTTAGTGGTAGGGTTGCATGAGAATCCAGCATGGGAAAGAGATGGTAAAAACTCTCCAATTATGAGTTTAAGTGAACGATTTATTTTATTAAAATCTATCAGATATATAGATGAGATTGCTCCTTACAAGAATGAAAGTGAGCTTCTAAATCTATTAAGCTTCTATAAACCTGACATACGATTCTTAGGTTCCGATTATAACACACCAGAGATGAAGAAGAAAATAACAGGTCACACACTATGTAAGGAAACTTATTATATAAACAGGTTTCACGATTATAGTTCATCGGGTATAAGAACAAAGATTTATGAATCAGAGAAGTATAAGGAAGACACTAAGATATATATAGAAAAAGAGGCTATTGTATGACATTCTTTAGTATAGGTAAAGATATTGATATTATGGGAGAAGATGAGAGAAATTTAGAGGTGCTACGATATAGCTCTGGAGTAGATAGTACTCTTGGCATACTCTCTGAGAATGGACCGGATGGTAGAGAATTTCTTGCCTATACCTTAGAAGACGAGTTTAGAGAAGAGAAGGTAAGTGCTGAAACAAGAATACCCGAAGGTACTTATGATGTGAAGTTGCGAACAGTTGGTGGTTATCATAGTAGATATACAGATAAATTCGGTGCTGACTTTCATAAGGGAATGCTTCATGTGCAAGATGTGCCAGGGTTTGAATACATCTTAATTCATACTGGTAATACTGATGAGAACACTATGGGGTGTTTGTTGGTGGCTGATAGTTCTACTCAAAATATTACGAAAGATGGATTCATTGGGGCATCTGTTAATGCCTATAAAAGAATATATCCATCGCTGGCGCAGTGGCTAGTGGATGGAAACAAATTGACTATTACTTACATCGACTATGACAATCCCTTAAATTAGATTATATTTATAAAGTATTATAGTATAAAAAATAATGGAGATGCGAAATGGCTTTAACCCCTTTTAGCAGTGCAATACTGCAGAGGTTTTCTGGATCAGGCACAGATAGTGGTTCAGTTGATAACACAAAAAGAACTCCCGCTATCTTTATAGGTGGCCATGAGTTTACTTTAATTCTTAAAGATACACATGGATCTGGTGTGCAGGCAGGTTTTAAGGTACAGGTTAATAACTCTAATCCTATAGATGGTGGGAAAAAACATCATGCTGTCAATCCTATAGATTTAGCTATTGCTAACAAGACTAGTCAGCTTGTAGACAGTGGTGCTTGGGGTGGCGAACAGGATCAGACTAAAGAGTCTTCAGCTTCAGCTGCAGATTTTAACACAAATTGGGTTGATCTTAATGATGCTACAATTGATACTACCGATCAATACATAGGATCGGGTTCATGGAGATATATACGACTTATTAATGCTTCAGATATTAATACCACTCTGAGCGCGTATGTATACACTAGAGATTTTAGTACAAACATTTAATAAAAGTAGGTCTTAATGACACAAGTGCCAGACGATTTTCTTCCAACACGTAAAACAAAATTGTGGAAGAAGACGGTAAAGAAAGATGAAGATTACAAACCATTAACTCCCAATTTTTGCCCTGCTAAAGATCCAAAGACTGAAAAGAAGTGTGGAAACTTTATGAGGCGTTGGGATATTATGTTTTACGATCAGTATGGAATGTGTGAAGAGTGCTATTTGAAATACAATGATGGCAAAGGTGTAAAAATAAAAGATAAAGACCCTGAGATGGAGACAAAAAATGATGATGATTAATCCCGAAGTGATTACGGGCAATTTTGGTGCACCAAAGCCAGCAGCTTATAAGGCTTCTTATGAGGGTGGTGATGATGTTGTAACTAGTAAAGTTGATAGTATGAGCGATATGGAAAGAGGTTGGGCTGGATGGCCAGGTGAAAATACAACGGGTGAGATCCAACAAACTCCCAAGCTTGCTGCTATTTCTGTTATTGAAAGTTATATTTCTAGAGTTCCAGAAATGGATGTTAAGTTCGGAAGTCCTACAGATGGCGAACTAGAAGATTGTGTCACTGTAAATTTACGCACAGAGGAAAGTGCCCCTCTTGCTAATAACGATATCTTGGTAGCACAATATCAGGCTGAATTTGCTGTTTTAATTAAATCTATCCAAGAGCAGTTGAGTCAACATGGGTTAAAGAATGTTAAGTTTGAAGAAGTGATTGTTCATGTAACTCCTGGGATGTATAGGTCGGCAGGTCAAGGGGCAGCTATGAGGCAGTCTATGTTTACCATTGAAGGACAATATAAGTTATATCTTAATTAGGGGGATTTATGACCAACGAAGAGTTGCAAGAGGTTATACAGTTTAAAGATGAAGAAGATAGAAATAAAATAAAGCAATACTTTACTCAACCAGAAAACTTAGATCTCAATAAGAAGACAATAGTTTTTTCTACACCTTCAGAAACAGGTACAAGTTTTTTTAGGGCTTTTGAACCGATGCGGTCACTATGGAAAGCGTTCCCCGATGAAGCAAACTATGTATATACTGAAAACTTGCAACCTAATCATGTGAAACTTGCTGATGTAATTGTTATGCATCGGTGTGGCAATCTTCATTCTCATTTTTTATCGGTTACAAGGATGTGGCCTAAAACTGAAAAGCGGCCCTACATTATTCACGACGCCGATGATAATGAATTCAATTTGCCTAACACACATCCAATGAAAACCTTGTGGATGGAGAGCGGTAAAGATAAAATGTCCTTGCAATCTATCAAGCACTCTGATTGCATAACTACTACCACTCCTAAACTAAAGAATACGTTTGAAAAGTTTAATGATAATGTAAATATTTTTCCAAATATGTTTGATTGGAACTTACCTCAATGGAGTCACAATAAAGATGATGTAAGAAAAGAAATGCTTGGAGAATGGTTTCCTACAGACGATAAGATTATTATTGGGTGGGCAGGCCTAACATCTCACTTTGAGGATATTAAAAGAATGGCACCTATTATAAAGGCTATCCATGATAAGTATCCAAACACTCATTTTATCTTAGCTGGTATGGCACTAAAGGATACCCAAGTAGAAATCCATGAAGATGAAGATGGTAATAAAAGTTTTGAAGAAAAAGAAATAGAAAATAAAGAAGAAACTTATAAGGGCCGCATTGAGGCGCTGTACAAGGACATAGACCCAAAAAGACTAAAGATACTTAACGCATTACCCTTGGAGTCTTATGCTAAGTTTTACGCTTTGTTTGATATAAGTTTGGCCTACATTGAGCACAATGCTTTTGCATCTTGTAAGTCAGAGATTAAGGTAGTAGAGTCATTACACTATGGATGTATCCCTGTGTTTTCTAACTATGGGGGATATGCAACAATGTGTAAACAACTACCTTCTGAAATTTCGACTAAACATTTCGCGATGGATATGACTTCTCCTGGCCCGTGGATCAATGCCATTTCTCATCACATTGATAATTATGAAGAGTCTAAAAGGAGAACGGCGGAGTTCACTGAATGGTCAGATCGTACTTATGATATAAATGCTTTTGCAGAAGAGAGATTAAACTTCTATACCAAAAGATCTGAAGAGTTTCAAGAGGATTGGTATAACAATAATATAGCACAATATTTAGATTATGAAGGTGCGTAAAGAGAATAAAGATGCCAGATATTTTAATAGGAACAGATAAGTATGAAGTGTCTAGTGCCAATGGCCGATGGCAATCTTGTGATTTGGATAATGGATTTTTAGTTTTGATATCTGATGTAGTTAGTCGTGATTATATTACACAAGTATTGGTAGAGTCAGACTTTCAAGCACATGAGTATAATAAAGTATTTAAGAGTCAGCCTAATAGGGCTTGGTGCTTAAGGTTTATGATTGATAAGAGTGATGAGTCTAAGGTACAGACATTGTTGGACAAATTTAATGTATAAAAAAATAATAGCATATTTATTATAGGAGAGTTTACGTGGATAAGCTATTAAGAGAAACAATAGAAGAGATTGTAAAAGAAGAACTGGCCAAAATGATGGAGAAAAGTTCTTTTGGTGGAGCAGTTAAAAGCATCAAGAAGGGAGTGAAGGCAGGATCATCAGCTAGTAAATCCTTAGATAAATCTATGGGTGAAATAGGTGCCGCGGCCGGTGCTATTGCTAGAGTCGCGGCTGGTGTAGCAAGCAAAGTAATTGATGATGATGCAGTAGAAGACGCTAATGAAATTGCGCCTGGACCTCGTAAAAAGGTTTTGAGGAAAAAGGATGGTAAGACCCAAATAGTTAGGAAACGAAAGAAGAAGCTTCCTCTTCATATGAGAACGATTAAACCATCACAAGCTAAAAGAATAGCTCGTAAATCAGCCATTAAGAGAAAGGGTAAACAAGCCCGTATTTCTAAGAAGGCTGCTAAGACTACTAAGAAAGGCCGTGCAATGGGCCTGTATAAGAAGCCAGGTAGGTGATGAATCATAGAGACCATCTCATCTGTGGTGTATGCCGCGGAACAAAAGTTATTAGAAAGATTGTGCAAGAGATGAACAAGGTAGACATTTGCCCTAAGTGTAAGGGTAATGGACACCTATCTAGTAGCGAAGATTTACAAGAACGAGATAATAATAAAAAACAAGTACTCCTTAAGGGATAGAGAAAAACAGTGGCTATAACTTATGTAGGTGAATGCAGAAGCTTAACTAAATATACGGGTACTACAGCAGTGTCGGGTGGTAGCTTAACTGGGTATGTAAAAACCATTACTGCTTTTTATACTGGTACAGAAGATGGTACTAATTATGAAGCTTCGGCAGTGATTAATATTCCATTAGCTGATCCAGCGAGTGTTGATCTTGCAGACTTAACTCCTTATGATGATTTAACTAACTCTTGGGCACAAACTAAAATTGATAGTTATCTTCCTAATGTAAAAGTCTGGATAGATAAAGAAATAGCAAAACAACATAGACCTGTTGAGGAAAAGGGCGACCCTCCTTGGCAGGGAGCATAATTTATTGGGCTAGAAGGGCATCGACAGGTACGACAACCAGAATCGGGCAAGCCGAAGAATGATAGAGGCTTCGTAAAAAACCTATCAAACTTTTATCTGCCGAAGAAACGACAGAATACGCACTAGCCGCTTAGAGTTAGTGCCGAATAGGTAGTGATAACTTATTCTTTCATATCTATCTTATTCGTTATGTAGAAAGAAGCATTGTCGATTTAGAACATTCAAGCTTGTGTATCTCGACCTCGTTATTGTAAACTGGACCGCGGTTCGATTCCGCGCTAGTCCACCAATAAAGTGACACCAAAATGAGGTAAATAGTCAAAAAGTGGAGTACCCATTTTTCCGGCAACCCCATTTTTTCTCTATATACGACTTTTTTTATGAAAGGAAATAAAGATGGCAAAGGCAAAAGCAAAAGCAAAGACCAAAGCAACTCCACCGGCCGCAGAAGCACCAGCAGAGGCTCCAGTAGAGGAAGTAGAAGAGACATCACCGGAACCTGAACCAGTCAAATCTCCTGCGACCACAAGCACTTCCGCAAAGAAAAATGAGGTCTTTCGGGCGCCTTTTGAAACGGACGTAGATCGTCATATAGCTGATTTTGTAGCTGAACATAATATTTCCGACTATAAAATTACGGAAGTAATAGGTCACGTAGAGGCTGCTGATAACTATTGGCAGAAGACTATAGAGTATTAAAAGACAATAGGTGTTATGAGTAAAAAAAGAAGAGGGCGTTTAGCCCTCTTTTTTTATATTTATTAGGCAAAAACATTAATTACACAAGCTCAGAGAGAAGATATGAAACTAAAGGATGTGGTCGAGGCCAATTGGATTAAGAAGGCTATTAAAAAGCCAGGAGCACTTCGTAAACAGATGGGCGTCAAGAAGGGCGAAAAGATTCCAGCCGAAAAGATTAACAAGAAGATCGCCACTCTGAAGAAAAAGGGTGAAGGCGATAAGAAGTTGACTAAGCCAGAGAGAACAGAGTTGAGAAGATTGAATCTGGCTAAGACTCTTAGAGGTATGAAGAAATGAGATTAAAAGGTTTACTAAACGAAGCAAAGAAAGATCTCGACATACATAGAGAGTATGAAGCTGGCGATGCATTTGCAGTTCCAAGAGAAAAGGGCAGAGTGTTTATCATTCTGCATCCATACCATGCAGCACAAGGTGTTAAGAAATGGACCGGTATAGAGTTTGTTTTGGATGGTAAGTACTCTTACATGGCTTCAGCAGATGTTACTACTGCTGGCGATGAACAAGCCTTCAAGGGTTATAAGAAAATAAAACTTACTAGTAAAATGAAGAAGCAGATTCAACAGGTCTTGAAAGACCCCGAAGAGATTGATAGAATAAATGACTCAGATACTAAACTTAGAGATGTTGAGAGAGCTATACGATGAAGCTGAACGAAGTTCTTTATGATGATAAACAACGACTATTAGAGTTAGCTTTATTTATGTCTTTAAATCCTCATCAACTTAATGAGGGGGTTGGTGATGGTGTTATAAGAGCCGCTAAGAAGGCTGGTTTAAATATTGGATCTGGTCGTGGATTACTACAAATACTATCAAAGGTTGGAGGTCATATTAGCAAGATTATTTATTATGCTATCAAAGCCCAAGCAGGTGATAAGAGTGCTAAAAATGATTTGAAGGAGTTATTAAAGAAAAAAGCCAGCAAGGAAGATTTGATTGATTTCTTCTTTAAGCTAGACACTTTAACATTAAGTGCCTTAACTGGGCCTATACATGTTATAGATGCTCTCACTGGTTGGCATATTGTAGCTAACCTTAAAGACAAAGGTAAAACATCCGATAGTCGTATCAAAGACGCTATTAGTGATTTAAGTAGATCAATAGAAACTTTACCCGATAAGTTAAAAAGAAAAGTTTTAAACAACATAGCTAAAATAAAAAAGCTTACTAGCATATAAGAGAATATAAATGAAAATGATTGATATTATAGAAGGCCGTAATCCTCATATTACTAGAAAGGATATGGCAGAGATCAAACTATTTACTGAAAAAAATGTTCCTAACGATAAGAAAAAGTGGGCAGCAAGTAAGGCCGCAGCCAAAAGAAAGTTTAAAGTTTACCCTTCTGCGTATGCTAATGCATGGGCCGCTAAAAATTATAAATCTAAAGGTGGTACTTGGAGAACTAAGTAATGAAGTTACAAGATGTGCTAGATGAAAAAACTGCCGTCAAGGGTGAATTGGGTAAGTGGTTTAAGGAAAAGTGGGTAGATATAAGTCGTAAAGACAAGTCTGGTAAGCATCCCAAGTGTGGAGCATCCGCTGGAAGTAAGGGTCGTAAGGGTGGCCAAAGAGCGTATCCTAAGTGTCGCAAGGCATCAGTTGCTGCAGGTATGAGTAAGAAGGATAAGAAAAACGCAGTTGCAAGAAAACGTAAAAATTATGGTAGTAAGGGTAGCCCTAAGAAAAAACCAGTAATGACAAAATAGAGATATAAGATGAAACTAAGTGATGTGCTAGAGGCAGAGTATCAAGGTCGTACAGTAAAATTAAACAAACCTACAAGGGGTGACACCAAGAAGTCAAAGGTGTATGTTAATAGTGGTAAAAAAAATAAAGATGGTACTATAAAGGTTAAGAAGGTAGAGTTTGGTCACAAGGGTAAGGGTGGTGAAAAAACCATGAAGATAAAGAAAAGTAATCCTAAGAGAAGAAAATCTTTTAGGGCAAGACATAACTGTGATAATCCTGGCCCGAAGACAAAGGCTCGTTATTGGAGCTGTAAGGCGTGGTAAAATCCACGTAATGGTTGATGTAAAAAAATAAAGGTTCTCTCTGCAACATTTTATAAGGAGAACTGTGGTGGAACGATATCCCCCGTGGGAAAAAATAGCATCACCTACTGAGTTGAGAAAAAAGTATGAGTCGGCTAGAACTGAGATAATAAATTATAAGAAATCGGCCCAGCTGGCCAATCAAGGTACGAAAATAATAGCAAAAGATAGGGAGAAGTATAAAAGGGAAGCAAAACTTGCAAATAAAAATGTATTAACTTTAACCAAAAAACAAAAGGCTTCTGAAGAGGCAAACAAATCCACAATGTGGTCTGGTGCCGCAGCAATATGCGTAACCATACTTTATGAAACTTGGAAAATAGCAGGGTTTCCAGGCGGTAGCAAGTGGATGGGCTGGTGGGAACATGAAGCTGTATATGGTGTTATGATGTGGTTTGCAACTATTATTTTTTCTCAACTATATAAGTTATCTAGACCACAACATTAAAGAAATATCTTGGCTAAAAGAAAACTAAATATTTTAGAGTCAAGAGTAATAGAAAGGGCTGATGATTTCTTAGATGGTGAAGAAGGATACAAAACCCCTTCTTCAATTTCTTTCGCGTATAAGGAACTAAAAAAAGAAGTCAGAAGACTGCAAAGAATAAGTGATGATACACCAGTAGCTTCTATAAAGAAAAAACCAGTTGATAACGGACATCACCCTGCCGTAACAGGATTAAGTGTTGGGGGAGCTAAGGAGTTATTGGATTGGATCTTAGCTATCGCTACAGAAAATGATAGATATGGTCAAGAGTTTTTACAGTTATCATTTGTAGACGGTGGTATTACAGCAATAATAGCAGCCACTGCTGCATGGTTAGCAAAAGGTAGTAGCCGATAATAAGAGTACATAGTTGGAGAGTAGTGCGGATGGAAAACCCAGAAGAAATAAGTGGGGTTTTATTTATTTGTGGTATTGTTATGTTTTTATCGGCATGGCTGATTGTTGTGGTATTGAAGGCACTAGATGACGATGATCGCCGCTGAAAAAATAATTAAAAGATTATAGATATTGTGGAGGATGAGATGAAATTAGGGCATGTTATAAGAAAGTCAAGCAAAGAGCTAAAAGAAGGCGTTAATGATCCTGGTATTTTTAAGGCCATTTTTTTAGCTGGTGGACCTGGCAGTGGTAAGTCTTTTGTAGCTGGAGAAATAACTGGCATACCTAAAAATCTTAGTTTCTCTGTAGACGGATTAAAGGTGGTTAATTCTGATCCAGAGTTTGAATACTTTCTTAAGAAAGCGGGCGTTGATCCTAAAAATCTAGGCTCCCTATCTGATAAGGAGTTTGAAAAGATGACTGCAGGAGATAACTCCCCTAGAGGTAAAGCTAAAAAGATAAAGCAAGCTAAAGAAAATCTTTATATTCAAGGTAGGTTAGGGCTTTTGATTGATGGCACTGGTGATGACTATGCCAAAATAAAGAAGAAACATACAGAGCTAAAAAAATATGGCTATGATACTTACATGATTTTTATTAATACTACGTTAGAAGTAGCTCAAGAAAGAAACGCAACAAGAGATAGGGTTCTACCAGAGAAGATGGTAAAAGATATATGGACCGCGGTGCAGAAAAACTTGGGTAAATTTCAAGGATTATTTAAACAAAACTTTATCATTGTTGATAACACTGAAGTTAAAGTTGCCAAGAGAGAGAATGATAATAAGTTGTTTGAAAAACATATTTACACTGCCATCAAGAGGTTTATGCGTATGCCTGTAAAAAGCGGCGTCGCGAAGAGATGGATTAAACAACAAGGTGGTAAGTGATGAAACTACAAGAGGCTGTAGGAAAGAACTTTTGGTTGAGTGAAGATGAACTCCATGAGGTACTGAGTACTCTAGATGGTTGGGAGGAAGATGGAGGATATATCGTGAAGCGATATCATTTTGAAGACTGGAAGAAGATCACTAAGTTTATGAAAGCCCTCACTGATTTGATAGTAAAAGAAAACCATCACCCCCAACTAGTTCTTGACAGTAAGGAGAAGAAGGCTAAGGTTAGTTTACGAAGCCATAACCAGAATGCTATCACGAAATATGATTCCGAATTCGCCAAAAAACTGGACAAAAAGGTAAAGTAATTAGAGATAAAAAATGTCTTTTGAATTCTGGTGGTTTGTTATTAGTGGAACCTTACTATTAGCAACATTAGTAGTAAAAGTATTTACTGTGTCTTATCTAGCTGAACTAGGGAGAGAGATACAGTTAATAGAACACAAAAAATATAAAACACTGAAAGAATTACATAGGGCAAAGAGTAAAAAAGATATAGCTAATGCAAATTTAATGGTAACCAAAAAAGAGAGAGATAAGCTAAAGAGGCGTATTCTGGGTATGGAAAAAGAAATGGAAAAAATTACAAAGGACATATCTGACCGCGAAGAAGGCCGCTCATCTAATGAAGTGGAGAAATAATGTCTTTAAAAATAGCAAACCCTGCAAAGTTGGAGTGTGATACATGCCACCAAAAAGTTGAAACATTACAGAGGGTGGTACTGCTTACACATTATAATGCTCTTAACAAACGTGCCTTATGGAATTGTAAAGAGTGTTATGATAAAAAAAATAGAGATAGAAAATGAGAACGATAAAAGATTGGACTTGTTTAATATTAACTGGTGGCCTTATGTCATTACTAATGGTAATAGTCGTTGGTGATTTTTATGTAGCCCTACAAGAACACCGACCGGTTGATGAAAGTGTGGTCAATCTTTTACAAATGGCTGTAACTGGCGTAATCGGTATTATTGCTGGTTACTTAAGCGGCAAAGAGAAAACACAATGAAATTAAGCGAAGCTAATAGCAAACCTGTTAATGTTAATAAGACGCGTTCTATTGCAGGTCGAGTCATTAAAAACATTTGGGATGAATTAGACAAGATAGGGGCAACCAGCCCTTCTGATAGAAGACGTTATTTAGATGCCGTTCTTGTTTCCTTAGAGCAACGTGGTCATAAGATGGTTAATAGGGGGTTTAAGAAATGAAATTAAAAGGTATTCTCATAAGAGAGGGAATGTATACCACTACCCAATATTGGATACTACCAAGTGGTAAGGTAAAGAAGATGAGAAGCGGTCATCAAGAATATCTAGATGATGAAGGATTGTCTTATGAAACGGCGTTTGAGGGTGGGCATATTAGATTAGCTATCACTGATGACGATGGACACCCTTCTGCAGAATGGAGCAAAGAAGCATCACCAGCGGCTAAAAAAGCTTTAGGGAAAATAGTAAAAAAAACAGATACTCTTTATTATGATAAAGTAGCGATGACATCTGGACACGGCTGGAGGCGTAAACAATATATAGACTCTGGCGACACAGACTATAAGGGGTTTATGAGATTAAGATGAAGCTAAAAGAAATACTAGAGTCTGGTGATAAGTATTATCATGGCACATCAAGAAAACTAAAAGGATTAATTACTCCTCCTATGGAGCATGGATTAGAAATACAAGAGCGAGGTAGGAAGAAAAATCTTGATAAAGTTTTTATTACAAAAGACCTAGGTTCAGCAAATATATACGCTGGAAGAGCTAAGAATGTTTTTGGTGGTAAACCTGTTGTTTATATAGTAGAGCCGATAGGTAAAATGACTACAATTAATGCAGCAAAGGGAACGACAGTATTTGCTGTTGACAAAGCCAAGATAATTGGAGTGGCAAAACCGTAGAGTCAGCAGATGAGATTGAGATGAGACTACCCATAGTAAATGACTACACAATAGCTGCCGATTTAATAAGTAGTGTTGCTAAGATATGTCCTACAGATAAAGTAAACGCTGCTTTAGGTTGTTCAACCCTGTATTATCATAATTGTTGCGCTGAAGAACCAAAAAATACCAACGATGAGAGACAATTATCAGAGCAACGGTCGTTGGGTGGTAAAATTGACGCTTATGTATGATATTTATGGAAGACATTCACGCGTTATAATGGTTGATGTAGAAAACTATAACGTAAATGGAGAATATTTATGGAATTTGGACCTATTCTTGAAAACGTAGCCAGCGTATTCGCATTGTTGATTACTCTTTCTGTTATTGTGGAAAGAGGACTAGCTACTGTTTTCGGTTGGAAGTATTACGCGAAACTCTTAGGTGGTAAGGGACTCAAGGTTCCTATCGCTTTTGCTGTTTCTTTTCTAATCGCCAATCAAGTGCCAGTGGACTTGGTAGCATTGTTGTTTAACGGAGAGACTTCGGTCTTAGGCCAAGTGCTTACAGCTGGATTACTGAGCGGTGGAAGCAAAAAGGTAGCGGAAACCTTTGGTGACATAAAGGCCGCCGTGGGTTAATAAACCCTTCAAAATATGTGAGTCGCTTTCGGGCGGCTCACATAACTTATTATATAGGAAAAAAATGAAACTACATAAAGTATTATTATCCGAAGAAGATATTCGTGATTTGATTAAGATGTATATTTCTTCTATTAAGAAGAATAATATGCAGCGCCGTGAAAGATATAAGTCTATGATTTGGGTACGACTTGCAGATCTTGGTTTTGATAGACCCCACATTAAAAATATGGTTAATGATTTAACCGATGTTGATACTGAAAAAGATGTAGATGTTTTTATGTCTCGTTATAAATTATGGGGCGATGACTATGCTGATAGTTTTAGAGCAACAGAAGCTACTCTTGTAAATGCTTTAACGGAAGTTGAAAGAGAAGAGGATGAAGAGGGCGTAGAACAAAACATTAAAACTTATAAAATGCTTTTACAAATACCTTTTGCTACAAAAAAGAATAAAGAACAAAAAATAAAAAAATTAAAGTTTGATTTTAATGTTTTAGGCATTAAGATTAATAAGGAAAAAGATGGAACAGTAGATACTATTAACCCCGAAGCTCAAGACAACCCCTCTTTAGAGTATGTGGTTGGGCTAGAAATAGAAACTGAAATGACCCGTTCCCAATTGGAGAATACATTAGAACCAGACTATAAGATTCTGAAACTAAGGGTAGTCTAATGGCAATCTCTCAATTAAGTGAAAATAAAATATTAGATGCAATTATCACTAAGCATTTAATTAGGATTTTTTATTCCAAGAAAAAACCACCCAACAGAACCACTACTGAAAGAGTAGTTAGAATAGTAGAGCCTTACGAAATAAAGGATGGGTATCTTTATGCGTGGGATACAACAAAAGATAAGGTAATAAAAACTTTTATATTAGATAATATTAATAATGTTCTAGTGTTAGGAACAACATTTAAAGATAGGTATCCCGACAGTGGGCAGGCATTTCCTACTTATACTGCGATTAATCCACCCGATGCACGGAGATTGAGGCCAACGGTCAATACTACAGCATTCGTATAGAAAGGTTTTTAAATGAAATTAGAAGATATTGGTGTGGTCATATTAAGTCATGGTCGCAGAGATAAGCTTGAAATAAGCTTAAAGTCTTATGAAGAAAATGGTTTAACGGACATAGTTGGTGATAACTTTATTTTCTTTAATGAAGTTGCCAACGATGACATTAGCATGATAGAAAATGATTATAAGAATTTTGAGTGGGGAGGTCACCCTGTTAATTGTGGCATTGGTTGGGGAATGGTAAAAGGTATAGAGGATTGTGGTAGAAAATATGTTTTGTTTTTAGAAAATGATTTTGAATTAGCAACCGACAAAGATAATATTTATAGGCAGTTAGAATTGGGTTTACGCAATCTTGAAGAGAACAGCGTAGATATTATAAAATACCGCGAAATAAAAGATTACATACACACTTCTAATGAAGCAATGCATTGGGCTGGCAAAATTGACCTCACAGGTAATATTGATTCGGAAGAAGGACGAGAAGGTTGTCCCGAAAAAAATTGGTGGATAGGTTTTGCAGTAGAAGAAAAGTTTGGTTATAATAATTCTGATATTTGTGAAAAGCTAGATGAACAAGAAGAAACTGTTTTGTGGCGAATGCCATGCAAATATGCAAATTGGAGTAATAATCCATTCCTTTGCAGTAAGGATTGGTTTTTGGATTTAGCTGCTAAAATAGGTTTTAAAGAAATGGGCGCTCCATCCAATACGAGAAGTCCCGACTTTGAAGAACAAATTGAAGCGGGTGGGTGGTGGCAGAAGCAAGATTATAGAGTGGGTATTTTACCAGGCTTATTTAAGCATCAACCATGAGAAGTTAAATGGATAAGGCACAAGCGGAAGAATATGTAAGGTGTAGAAAAGATCCGATTTACTTCATTAAGAAGTATGGTAAAATACGCCATCCCACTAAGGGTCTTTTGGGTTTTGAGCTTTGGGATTTCCAAGAGGATACTCTCCAAAGTTTTCTTGACAACTCCTACAATATTATTTTAAAGGCAAGACAATTAGGTATATCTACTTTATGTGCTGCTTACGCTGGTTGGATGGCTAACTTCTTTAAGAACAAGGAAATTTTTATTCTGGCTACGAAGAGAGATACAGCGACTAACTTAGTAGATAAGATAAGAGTGTTCTTAGAAGAAGTGCCACCTTGGCTAAAGTCTGACATAACTATTGATAATCGTCAAAGTATGGAATTAGCGAATGGGTCCAAGATTAAGGCTGGTGCCACTGGCTCAAATGCAACAGACGCAGCTCGTTCAGAAGCATTAAGTTTATTGATTATTGATGAGGCTGCATTTATTAAAGCAATGGATGGAATTTGGACTGCTGCTCAACCTACACTAGCAACAGGTGGTGATTGTGTAGTGTTGTCTTCACCTAATGGTATTGGTAATTGGTTTCACAAAAGTTATATAGAAGCAACCGCTGGCGTTAGTGAAAGAGTAGGTGATAAAAATATTTCTTTTACTCCTATTAATTTGCCATGGCATTTTCACCCCGATAGAGATGAAGAGTGGGGTAGAAACGAAAGAAAGAAAATAGGTGATCAAGCTTTTGCACAAGAACATGATTGTGACTTTCTTCAATCGGGTAATAATGTAGTTAGCTTAAAAGCCTTAAGTTGGTATGAAGAACATCCGAATGATGAAGAAGAAGCAGACAATGGTTATAGACCCTTTATGAGAGAACCCGAAGAAAAAACTTGGGTAGATAAAAATCTTTGGATATGGAAGTATCCCGATTACGATAAACAATACTTAATTTCTGCTGACGTTGCGAGAGGTGATGGTGATGACTTCTCGGCGTTTCATGTGATTGATGTAGAAAATTATGAGCAAGTGGCTGAATATAAGGGTAAACTTAATACTGATACGTATGCTCATCTTGTTCATAATACTGCTGTTCACTATACTAATGCATACATAGTTGTTGAAAATGCTTCTATGGGTCATCATGTGGTGATGAAAATCATAGAGATGGAATACAAAAATATGTATTGGACTATAAAAGATTTAACTAGAATACATGAAGGTAATTCTAATCAATTACATTATGATCCATACAATGTGCCCAAGAACGCAGTGCCTGGTTTTACTATGAGTATGAAGAGTAGACCTGCTTGTGTGGCGCGTATGGAAGAAGATTTAAGAACCCACGATTTTATATTACATTCAAAAAGAACGCAGAATGAGTTGGAAACCTTTATATTTAATAATGGTAAGCCTGAAGCTATGTCTAGTTATAATGATGACCTTGTAATGTCATTAGCTATTGGTATGTATGTAAGAGCAACTACTCTTAAATTTAATAATCAAGATGAAGACATGACGAAGCAATTATTAAATGGTCTTAACTTTCAATCAACCCCTTATCAGTTTGGTATCTATAAAAATGATAAGGAAAAAATGGACGAACACTTTACCTTTGATACTGGCAACGGCCAGCGAGAAGATTTACGATGGATGATGAGTTAATGGCTGATGATAATGGGTGGAGCAAGTATGAAAAAATGGTGATAGAAAAACTTGATGACCATGATCAAAAGTTTAGTGGTATTGAGGATAAGCTTACACAAATACAAGTTGATATAGCTACATTAAAAGTTA
>Ga0098054_1000894_pt1 | contig 16127 bp, 3 predicted proteins | sample 16_taG_FD_75048 | JGI IMG/M metagenome (GOLD analysis project Ga0098054, IMG submission 75048) | Marine viral communities from the Subarctic Pacific Ocean - 16_ETSP_OMZ_AT15313 metaG | ecosystem: Environmental > Aquatic > Marine > Oceanic | place: Pacific Ocean | collected 2015-01-18
CGTACTTCTCGTTGTGTTCCAGGTTGTAGTTGTTGATTTAGTTGTATTCCAAATTGTTATTGTCGATTTAGTTGTATTAAATGTTGTTGTATATGTTGTATCTGTACTTCTCGTTGTATTCCAAATTGTTATTGTCGAATGATTCGTACTTCTCGTTGTCTCCCAAGTCGTAGTTGTTGATTTCGTTGTATTCCAGGTTGTAGTTGTTGATTTAGTTGTATTAAATGTTGTCGTATATGTTGTTGTTGTCGAATGACTTGTTTTATATGTTGTATCTGTTGTTTTCTTTGTCTCATATGTTGTTGTTGTCGAATGGTTCGTACTTCTCGATGTACTCCAAGTTGTAGTTGTTGATTTCGTTGTGTTATATTTTGTTATAGTCGAATGATTTGTACTTCTCGTTGTATTCCAGGTTGTAGTTGTTGATTTCGTTGTATTAAATGTTGTTGTTGTTGATGTGCTTGTATTAAATGTTGTCGTATATGTTTCTGTTGTTGGGTGACTTGTTTTATATATTGTAGTTGTTGATTGGCTTGTATTAAATGTTGTTGTTGTTGATGTGCTTGTATTCCAGGTTGTAGTTGTTGATTTAGTTGTATTCCAAGTTGTTGTATATGTTGTATCTGTAGATCTAGTTGTATTATATGTTTCATCTGTTGATCTCTTTGTCTCATATATTGTTAAAGTCGAATGATTTGTACTTCTCGTTGTACTCCAAGTTGTAGTTGTTGATTTCGTTGTATTCCAGGTTGTAGTTGTTGAATGATTCGTACTTCTCGTTGTCTCCCAAGTCGTAGTTGTTGATCTGCTTGTACTCCAAGTTGTTGTTGTTAATTTGCTTGTATTCCAAATTGTTACTGTTGAATGATTTGTGCTATGTTTTGTATTCCAGGTTGTAGTTGTACTTCTCGATGTACTCCAAGTTGTAGTTGTTGATCTCGTTGTTTTCCAAGTTGTCGTATATGTTGTATCTGTAGATCTAGTTGTATTATATGTTGTAGTTGTTGATTTACTTGTATTCCAGGATGTTATTGTGGATATTTTTGTATCCCGACTTGTATAATATTTTGTATCTGTAGTAAGTCTCGTCTCCCAAGTTGTTGTTGTTGATTTCGTTGTATCATAAAATGTTTGATATGATGTATCACGGATTGTCAACCAGCTTGTCAGCGTAGTTGCACTTGTATTTCTACTGGTCTGAATATATTTTCTTCTATGTAAAGTATTCCAATAAGTCGTCCATGAAGTAGTTGTATTTCTACTTGTCGTGTACTTTGTTTGTATTGTTGTATCGTGATATGTTTTAAATGTTGTAGTTGTTGATTTACTTGTATTATAATATGTTGTAGTCGAATGATTTGTAATCCAGGATGTCCCATATGTAGTTTGAGTACTTGCTGATGTGCCCCAAGTTGTTGTTGTTGATTTCGTTGTATTCCAAGTTGTCGTGGTCGAATGATTTGTACTTTGACTTGTATCAAATGTTGTTGTTGTTGATGTGCTTGTATTCCAGGTTGTAGTTGTACTTCTCGATGTGTAATATTCTGTCTCATATGTTGTATCAGTAGTTTTCTTTGTCTCATATACAGTTGATGTTAATGCACTTGTATTCCATGATGTCGTTGTTGATTTACTTGTATTCCAAGCTGTTGTATATGTTGTATCTGTAGATCTAGTTGTATTATATGTTGTAGTTGTTGATTTACTTGTATTAAATGTTGTCGTATATGTTGTTGTTGTAGAATGACTTGTTTTAAACCATGTTGCCGTTGCATGGTTCGTACTCCAGGTTGTTGATGTTGAGTGGTTCGTGCTCCGACTTGTATTATATGTTGTAGTTGTTGATTGGCTTGTATTCCAGGTTGTAGTTGTACTTCTCGATGTACTCCAAGTTGTTAGTGTTGAATGATTTGTAAAATATATTGTTAAAGTCGAATGTTGTGTACTTCTCGATGTACTCCAAGTTGTAGTTGTTGATTTCGTTGTATTCCAGGTTGTAGTTGTTGATTTAGTTGTATTCCAAGTTGTTGAATATGTTGTATCAGTACTTTTTGTTGTATTATATGTTGTAGTTGTTGATTTACTTGTATTAAATGTTGTTGTATATGTTGTATCTGTACTTCTCGTTGTATTAAATGTTGTTACTGTTGAATGATTTGTAAAATATATTGTTAAAGTCGAATGTTGTGTACTTCTCGTTGTATTCCAGGTTGTAGTTGTTGATTTCGTTGTATTAAATGTTGTTGTTGTTGATTGGCTTGTATTAAATTTTGTTGTATATGTCGTATCAGTACTTCTCGTTGTTGTATATGTTGTTGTAGTCGAATGATTTGTACTTCTCGATGTATTCCAAGTTGTAGTTGTTGATTGGCTTGTATTATATGTTGTAGTTGTTGATTTACTTGTATTCCAAGTTGTTGAATATGTTGTATCTGTACTTCTCGTTGTATTCCAAATTGTTACTGTTGAATGATTTGTAAAATATATTGTTAAAGTCGAATGTTGTGTACTTCTCGTTGTGTTCCAGGTTGTAATTGTTAATTTAGTTGTATTAAATGTTGTTGTTGTTGATTTACTTGTATTAAATGTTGTTGTATATGTTGTATCTGTACTTCTCGTTGTCTCATATGTTGTTGTTGTCGAATGGTTCGTACTTCTCGATGTATTCCAAGTTGTAGTTGTTGATTTACTTGTATTATATGTTGTAGTTGTTGATTTAGTTGTATTCCAAGTTGTTGTATATGTTGTATCTGTAGATCTAGTTGTATTAAATACTGTAGATGTTGATTGGCTTGTATTAAATGTTGTAGTTGTTGATTTCGTTGTGTTATATTTTGTCGTATATGTTGTATCAGTAGTTTTCTTTGTCTCATATACAGTTGATGTTAATGCACTTGTATCCCAAGTCGTAGTTGTTGAATGATTTGTAAAATATATTGTTAAAGTCGAATGTTGTGTACTTCTCGTTGTGTTCCAGGTTGTAGTTGTTGATTTACTTGTACTCCAAATTGTTGTTGTTGATTTACTTGTATTAAATGTTGTTGTATATGTTGTATCAGTACTTTTTGTTGTATTCCAGACTGTAGTTGTTGATTTACTTGTATTCCAAGTTGTTGAATATGTTGTATCTGTAGATCTCTTTGTCGTGTATATTGTATCAGTTAATAATCTTGTCTCATATGTTGTTGTTGTCGAATGGTTCGTACTTCTCGATGTACTCCAAGTTGTAGTTGTTGATTTAGTCGTATTAAATTTTGTTGTATATGTTGTTGTTGTAGAATGACTTGTTTTATATGTTGTATCTGTTGTTTTCTTTGTTTCATATGTTGTTGTTGTCGAATGGTTCGTGCTCCGACTTGTATTATATGTTGTAGTTGTTGATTTACTTGTATTAAATGTTGTTGTTGTCGAATGGTTCGTACTTCTCGATGTACTCCAAGTTGTTACTGTTGAATGACTTGTAAAATATATTGTTAAAGTCGAATGTTGTGTACTTCTCGTTGTGTTCCAGGTTGTAGTTGTTGATTTACTTGTACTCCAAATTGTTGTTGTCGTATGTTGTGTTCCCCGCTTTGTCGTATATATTGTATCAGTACTTTTTGTTGTATTATAATATGTTGTTGTTGAATGGTTCGTACTTCTCGATGTCTCCCAAATTGTAGTTGTTGATTTCGTTGTGTTATATTTTGTTGTTGTCGAATGGTTCGTGCTCCGACTTGTATTATATGTTGTAGTTGTTGATTTACTTGTATTCCAAGTTGTTGAATATGTTGTATCAGTACTTTTCGTTGTGTTCCAGGTTGTAGTTGTTAAAGAAGTTGTATTATATGTTGTAGTTGTTGATAATGTGGTTTCTTTCTTTGTGTCAAATACCGTGAATGTGCTTGTCGTTGTGTCCCAAGAAGTTGATGTTGTCTTACTTGTATCCCAACTTGTTGTTGTTGAATGATTCGTACTTTTCGTTGTGTTCCAGGTTGTAGTTGTTGATTGGCTTGTATTCCAAGTTGTCAATGTTGTTGTACTTGTTTTATATGTTGTATCTGTTGATTTTTTTGTGCCCACCATGGTGATGGTACTATTATTCGTAGTCCGAGATGTATTCCACTTATACTCTTCAAAAAATCCAAATTTACCTGGCATAATAAGCTACCTAACTAAAATCACCCATGTAATTTATTGCAACTTCCGTTGATGATAATACATAATATGATATCATATTAACATTATTAGCTCCAGTATCATATGTTATAGAATCACCTCTTGGCGTTTTCCACTCTGATGGTAATGCAACAGTTCTACCACCAGTACCATCCTGTACTAATACAATTACTCCACTTTGTCCTACATTATTTACTTCTTCACTTGAACTAATCGTTATATTTGTACCCAAACTAATTTTAAAATTCGTAGCATCAGAAAAATTAAGTGCAGTTTCAGTTGCTCCAGTAATCTCTTCTTGTTTCATTTTTACACTTCCAGATAGTGATAATGAACCCGTTGTTTGTATATGTGACGCGAATATTGTCATTTTATTTCCTCTAACTTAAATTTATATTTTTTACCATTCTTTCTATTTAATAAGTATAAATCATCCTCACCTTCTTGTATTGTCCACGAACCAGTTGTTCCATCTACTTCATTCCCTTCAGTTCCTTCATTAGATAATTGAATATCACTCGTCCATAAATCTTTCCATCTCAGGTCTTTTGTACCTAAATTATAAGTAGCTGTAGTAGTTGGTATTATATGCCCACTTGTTTTTAATTGACCAAAAGATCCAGTAGTTTGAGCAGAACCACTTATTCCATAATAACTAACATAATCTGACGAGCCGAAGGTTCCTGTAGAATCTTGTATTTTTCCAATTCTAAGAACCTCAGTACTACCACTTACATAAGTGAAACGAGCTCCTTTATCTTTAGATGCATAACTACCTGACCGCACATCAATAATAATATCCTCATTCCAACTATCATTGTAAGTATTATTATATTGCCATTTCCACTCCCCTCCTGGCGGGGACATAGTACCAACATTAGCCAAGAACTGAATATTCTTAGCTGTACTGTCCATATCAGGTACATATGTTTGTTCTATCAGATTCTTAGAACCAGCTGCAGTTTCTACTCTATATCGTGCCCTTGCTTGAAAAGGAATCTTGGTATCATTATTAAAACTATCCATCTGTAATTTTGAAGAAAAACCAGTTTCTAAAGAAGATGTTGATGAATACATACCATCTGAGTGAGCCTGGCTCCCAAATGATATCAATTTGTCATCTTCAATCTCCCAACCACCAATTTCTCCATCAGTAGCAATAATAGATCCACTCATTACCATAGTATTATTAGCAGGATCTAGATGAAAAACACTTGAACTTATTTCTATGTTACCATCAGAACCACTTATGTATTGACCACCACCACCAAATAAGAAATTAGATGAACTTATTTCTAATTTGTTTGTATCAGAGTTAAATTCTATGAAAGAACCTGTTTGATTGCCGACGAAAAAGAAAACTTTACTTGGAAATGTGGAAGACTGACCAACTACAAATGGTACTGTTCTTGTTGGTAAATCTGTTCCATCTGGATTTCCACCTAGTGATATAACAAGACCATCATCACCAAATGGTGTAAATTTTTCACCACCACTATGTTGAATTACCATAGCATTTAGACCACCACTTTTTGCAGTCATACTCTCATCATCAAATACAAATTGTGCAATTTTACCACCAGTGAGTCTAGCGTTTGAAGCAGTAATTTGACCACTAGCACCCTTTAGTGTTAATGTACCTGATGTAGAATCTAAATCTGCTCCAATTGTAAATCCACCAATTTCTCCATCAGCTGCTGTTATTGAACCACTTAATGTAGCGTTACCAGCACTATCTAAATAAAAACCACTTGAACTTATTTCTAAATTACCACCCGAACCACTTATGTATTGAGAACTACCACCCAAGTAAAAAGCAGATGAACTTACTACAAACCCAAGAGAAGCATCCCAAGAAATTCTTTCTCCTTTGGGGTCACCAACCAAGAATTGGTCTTCGTTCACCAAAAATCCCTTTTGAGTTCCAGTAAATGTCATAGATGCCGCATCATCACTAACTTTTATTGCTCCATTTCCTGAACCATCCAATAGGATTATTTTTGTACCAGTCGTTGGATAATACAATTGGTCGGCTGATATTCCAAAGTTAGATATTTCACCACCAGTAAATAATACATTTGAACCTGTTATCTGACCACCAGCGGAAACTTTAAAGGCACTTGATGATATAAATGATGCTGGGTCTGATGTATCTGCGGAAGCGGATATTCTCCAATATGGTGAATAAGCCAATGAATCAGATGTTATAGTAGAACCACCTATTACACCATCGGTTGCAGTAATCGTTCCTACCATTGTAACATCACCATTAGTTTCTAAATGGAAATTACTAGAACTGATTTCTAAATTACCGAGTGAACCACTTATGTACTGAGAACTACCACCTAAGAAAAATTTAGATGAACTCATAATTAAATCAGTACCATCAAATTCTATTCTATTTCCATCTGCCTTTCCTAATAATGTTTGACCACTTCCACTTATCCAAACGCCAGTTCCACTTGTATGACTTGTTGGTGGTGTTGAACCTAATGCTAATGCCCCACCATTTGCACTTATTAATTTTACAGTACCACCAGAACTTGATATTTGAGTTGGAGCAATCTTCCAACCACCAGCAGTTAATACATCATCATCATATGAAAAAGTTGGTCCTATTGACATTCTAACATTTGGTGCATCCATGTAAATTCTATTTGAAGCTTCAAAAGCATTAGTTCCACTACCAAGTGACAATACACCACTTCCACTTATTATAGCTTTACCATCGGAAGATGAAATCATCCCTTTAGCAATTTTCCAACCACCAGCAGTTAATACATCATCACCATAAGAGAATGTTGGTCCTATGGAAAATTTTGTATTTGGTGCATCCATGTAAATTCTATTTGAAGCTTCAAAAGCATTAGTTCCACTACCAAGTGACAATACACCACTTCCACTTATTATAGCTTTGCCATCTGAAGATGAAATCATCCCCTGAGCAATCTTCCAACCACCAGCAGTTAATACACCACTACCATAAGAGAATGTTGGCCCTATTGACATCTGCACATTTGGTGCGTCCATATAAATTCTATTTTCGGCTTGATAAGCATTAGTTCCACTTCCTAATGATAGAACACCACTACCACTTATTATAGCACTACCATCAGAAGATGATATCATTCCTTTAGCAATCTTCCAACCACCTGCAGTTAGTACATCATCCACATAAGAGAAAGTAGAACCTACATAAAATACTGGACTTGATGAAGCACTTACAAAGAATAATCCATCAGTTGGTGTTCCATCCGCATCAGATGCTCCTGTACCAAGTGCTATTGACGCTTTATTACCATCAATACTCGCAACAGTTCCACTTGATAACTTTCCTGGCCCTAATTCCCATCCAGCTAATCTAGCAATATTCTTGGTTATAAGAATTGAAGCAGAATCTGCACTACCAGTAACTGCCGAACTTCCACTAAATACAGCAAAACCATATGGTTCATTTGTTGTACCATCATGTAATGGTAATTTACCAACAACAACTTTTGGTCTATTCCAATCGACAGAGCCAGTAAATATATTTAAAGATTGAGATGTTGCTGAAAGAGCAATAGAACCACCAGTATTATCATATTGTAAACTACCTGGCGTAATTTCCCATCCGGCTATTTCGTTTCCAGCTTGACCTAACTTGAATATTAAATTTCCACTACTATCACTTCCACTTATTCCGTATTGACCAGATGCATTCAATAATCCCATTCTAACTTGTTCTTGTGATCCAGATTTAATTAAAAATCTTGAATTGGCCGCATCAACTTGAACAGTTCCGCCTGAACTTGATATCATCGTAGGAGTTAATCCCCAACCAGCTATTTCATTATTACCAGCAGAAGTTAATCTAACGAATGTATTAGTGCCATCCCAAACTCTCATTCCATAGTTTGTTCCATCATACTTACCAAATATTGCTCTTATATTTGTTGTACCACTATCTACTCCACCATTACCAGCTATAAGAGTTTCACCACTTGAACTTAATCTTAAATTTCCTTTTCCTAAATGACTCCCACTTATTTCCCATCCCGCAATCTTACCAGTTGTAGCATTTATTGAACCTTCAAGAAATGCAGAACCTGATGCCCATATCCCATGACCACTCAAAGTACCAAATTCTGGCGATGTTATTCCAGCTAAATTACCAGTTCTGACTACAGTTGAACCACTATCTCGTAAGACATCCATATATGGACTATTAGCAGAAGAAGCATCCAATACTAATGAACCACCACTTATCCTAACTGCAGTTCCACCGACACTTCCTGATAAATCACCAAGACTTCCTGAAGCACTATCTACCCCATATATTGTAAATCCAGTACCAGCAGCAATACCAGAAGCAGTTATTGTAAATTGAACACTTTTTATTGCACCATCATTTTCATCTATATCTTTATACCAAACTCTATCATTTGCGGAAAAAGTAGCTGACTTATCATCCATGAAAGTTACAGTTCCAGTATTATCTCCATTATCAGTCGAGCCCGATATAACTCCTGAATCACTTACCATCAAAATACCATTCGTGGCTTTAACAACATCTTTTTGGAATATATGAGTTCGTAATGTATTACGAACCATGATGTTGTCTATTTCCATACTTACACCATCTGAACCACCATCTGTGATTCTAAATCCATCACCTGTTATGCCTGATATGAATGTTGAAGTTGCAACTTTACCCGAATCTAGTATTGTTAAAGTAGTACCATCAAATTTAAGACCAGTTTCAGCAGTTAAAGCACCCGCTCCATTTCCTGTAAGAATATTGTCTGTAGCAACTGTAGTTAATCCTGTTCCACCATCACCAACTCCCAAAGTATTTGTTATTGAACTTGCAGCTAAATCTAATGCTAATTTATCTGATTCTATAACTAATCCACCATTGGCTTTCAAATCTAAATCAAGTTCTATCGTTCCATCACCGACTGTAACCGCAAGTCCATCATCTGCAGTTATTGTACCTACTTCTGGACCACTTGCACCACCTATAAGAAGTTCTCCACTTCCATCCATTTGTTTAGCCACTAATGCTGATGTATCACTGCTATCATCACTTACAACTACTGATTTTATAGTAAAAGAAGATGCCCCAGTTCCACCATCAGCGACAGCTAAATCTGTAATACCACTTATCGTACCACTATCGATATCAACATTAGTCATATTTTGGTTATTAAAATCAATAGCATCAGTAGCAGTAAAAGCACCAATATTATCTGCTGTTAATGTTCCATTTATACGAGTTGAACCGGTTATCTCAACAGAACCTGTAACATTTAATGAGCCAGTAAACTCATGAATATCATCTAATGTATCACCAAATATAGTTGAACCACTTGAAAAACTTTGAGTCATATAAGTTACAGAAGAACTTACAATATAATTTTCAGCTATCACATCACCCTGAGCTACAATATTACCAGTTGTGCTTAATCCAGCAAAGGTCGGTGTTGCTGAAGTATGAATATCTTGTGGAGTTGAAAGTGTAATTGTTCCATCACTATCGTCGGTTACGGTTATTTGATTGGATGTTCCCGTCACCCAACTTGATAAATCAGAAGAAGCTAAAGCGCTTGAACCATTTGTACTTACTAATCTTGTTGCGGTTAAACCACTTACAGTTACTCCAGTAAATGATGGTGAATCTCCAGTTCCAACTCCAATATCAATTGTATCTGTACCACCATCTATTTCAGTCATGGTTATAATACCAGTATCCGTAGCATAACCTATAGTATCATATGCTTCTTTTACATCAGAAACAACTCCATCTAAATAATTGATTTCGGTGGCAGTTGCTATGACTTCAGTTCCACCTAATTTTATAGTAGAGACTTCTGCCTTTCCAAACGAACCAGTTGAAGTTGATGAACCACTTATGTTTCCAGCTATTTCAAGATTTCCACTACCAGTTATATTGGTTGTTGCTTCTATTCCTCCTGTTACTTTTAACGCTTTACCAGTGCCAGGTTGAGCAGCAATATCACCAGTAGTTACAATGAACAAATTACCTAAAGATGTATCTATATATTCAGTTGCTCCATCTATTTCAAATCTTGAACCTCTTACATTACCAGCAGTTTCTACTCTACCAAACGAACCAGTTGAAGTTAATGAACCACTTATGTTTCCAGCTATTTTTAAATCACCACTACCAGTAATATTACCCGTTATATTTACACCACCAGTAGTTGTTACTAATCTTTGAGTATTATCATGATATAATGTTACAGCCCCATCTTCATTTGCCTGTATCATTACTTCATCATTAGCAGCATTTTTAACTTGAAATGCATTTGACCTTAAAATTAAATTACCAGTTCCAGTTTCTGCAATATGAGTATGACTACCATTGTGATATATTTGTAAATCATTTGAGTCACCGATACTCAACATTCCATCATCAGGTATTTTCACATGAGCAAACGAACCAGTTGAAGTTGATGAGCCACTTATGTTTCCTGATGTAATAAGTCCTGCAGCAGTTATCGTTCCACTTGTCGTATCGTCAGCATCGTTTTTGAGAAAAGAATCATCAACATTTATTGTAACCTTGTTACCAGTAGCAGCAGTTGTTATATCTGTACCACCTTCTACAGTAAAAGTTTCAGAATCCATGTCTATGGTAATAGTACCCGAATCACCAGCTATGTTTAAATCATCATCTGAATCTACTGCTTCTAATGTTGTTACCCTTGTACTGAATGAACCACTATCTGAAGCAAAACTTGAACTAGCTGCTTCTAATGTAGTAACACGAGTCGAAAAACTTGAACTTGGTTGAGTAAACGAACCACTAATATTAGCAGATGATAAACTTCTAATAACCGCAGCATTTGGACCTAATGAACCACTTATATCCGAAGCAATTTGAGCTGAACCACTAACAGTTCCAGTTGGTAATCTAGCTGCTGTCCAACTTCCACTTATATTTGAAGCTATTTGAGCAGATGAACTTATTACACCTAAACCATTTGATACTATACTACCAGTAATAGTTAATGAACCTGTAAATTGATGAGTATCATCTTGAGTATCACCGAATATCGTAGAACCACTTGAAAAACTTTGAGTCATATAAGTTACAGATGAACTTACAATATAATTTCGAGCAGTAATATCACCAGTTGTGGTTAATCCCGCAAATGTTGGACTATCAGAAGTATTTAATGACTGACCTACCTTTGATTCTAAAGTATCTATATTTGCCTGTTCAGAAGTCATTGTTGATTGTAAAGTATCAATATATCCTTGTTCGGTAGAAAGTGTTGATTGTAAAGTATCTACATTTGCTTCTTCTGTTGTCAGTCTTGTACTAAACGAAGCACTATCGGTGGTAAAACTTGAATCAGCGGCCTCTAATGTAGTAACACGAGTCGAGAAACTTGAACTTGGTTGTGTAAAAGAACCACTAACCCTAACATTACTTAATCCACGAATTACCGAAGCATTTGGACCTAATGAACCACTTATGTCTGAAGCAATTTGAGCTGAACCACTAACAGTTCCAGTTGGTAATCTAGCTGCTGTCCAACTTCCACTTATACTTACATTTGTTAATCCACGAATTATCGAAGCATTTGAACCTAATGAACCACTTATGTCTGAAGCAATCTGTGCTGAACTTGATAAAGCACCCTCGAATATACCAGTAAATGATGTAGCGGTAACACTATTATATCCTAATATATTTCCACCACTACCACTTAGATTACTACCATCACTTGCTGTTATGTGTGAACTTACTTTTAAATTACCACCTATATGGAAATCAGCTTGTGGTGAACCTTGACCATTAGTTCCTATTCTATTTGTACTGGCTTCGGTTTTGAATAAAGGATTATTAGACTCACCTTTAACTACAAAATCAATATCATTAGGACCATCATTAATAGTAAGTTCTTTTTGAGCTGAATCGCCGTCCATTTTAATAAATGATACATCAGCAGCTTTATTTACAATAACATTATCTTGAAATCTAATAAAAGTATCAGTATCATCGAGATGATAGATATATTGACCAATAGTTAAATCGTTAGTTATATATGCATCATCTGACGACTTAAAATGTTCTGCAAATACTTCACCACTTGCACTTATATTTCCACTAGCGGTTATGTGAGTACCAGCATAAACAGTTCCGAAAGAACCAAGTCCTGAACCACTTACATCACCAGATACATAAACATCACCACTTGCAGTTATATGACTTGTTGCTTCTATTCCTCCTGTTACTTTTAACGCTTTACCAGTGCCAGGTTGAGCAGCAATATCACCAGTAGTTACAATGAACAAACTACCGAAAGCTGAATCTATATAATCAGTTGCTCCATCTATTTCGAATCTTGAACCTCTTATATTACCAGCAGTTTCTACTCTACCAAACGAACCAGTTGAAGTTAATGAACTACTTATATCACCACTTGCAGTAATATCTGTAATAGCTGTTATCGAATTAGTTGTTTTATTATATGTAAAACCAGCTTCACCTGATAGACTACCACCATCATTAAATTGAACATGAGTATCCGAACCACCAGCACCAGCTGCAATAGGACTTCCATTTTGTAAAATTAAACCAAACGAACCAGTTGATGTTAATGAACCACTTACATCTCCACTTGCAGTTATATTAGTTATCGTTGTTATTGAATTTGTATCTTTATCATAAGTAAATCCAGCATCTCCACCAAGGTCGCCATCATCATTAAATTGAACTTGAGTATCCGAACCAGCAGTTGTTGCTACCCCACCGCCATTAACTTTGAAAGAACCTGTTATATTTAATGAACCTGTAAACTCATGAACATCATCTAATGTATCACCAAATCTAGTAGAACCACTTGAGAATGATTGTGTCATATAAGTTACACTTGAACTTACTATATAATTCTTAGCTATTACATTACCTTCAGTTTCAATATCACCGGTAAAGTCACCCGTTGTACCTATTATTCTTCCTAAGTTAGAAAAAGAAGCAGAAAGGGTAGTTATTTTTGCTTCAGATGCTGTAAAATTTGTAATTGTCTCACCATCAATTACCGAATTAACAACAGAAAATGGTAATACATGTCTGTGATTACCTTTAGCATATTCACCAACATTCCCATCAAACGCAGTTGTTGCATGTACATCTTCAGGATCTCCTGTATATGCCTGTAATGCCGGAGCACCTAATCTTCCAGCAACATCACTGTCATTTGTAAAACTTTCTCTACTTGTTAAAGAACCAAAACTGGTAGCACCACTACCACCCCTAAAATCAATACCCTCAGCAGTCATTTGAAAGTAACTATCTTCTGAATTATAAATTAATAATCCTTTTTCCGTTAATTCAACCTTTCGTGTATTACTTCTTAAAGTAAAATTATCGAATGTAATTTCAGTTGCTGGATATTCAGGTGTAGCACTACCCGTTATTTCCTTTGTAAAAGTTTTACCACCTAAATCATCATTTCTTGTCTTCTCAGCATACAATGGTCTTTCTACACTATATCCACTATCATCGTTTATACTACCAGTCATTACAACTTTAATATGTGTAGTAGTTGTTGGTAATTCAGCAGAAGCACCAAAACTATTATATTGACCAGTTCCTAAAAAGTATTGACCATAACCATTTGATGCGGTATAATTAGCAGATGGTAAAAACGGCACCCATCCATCTGAACTACTATATTCTAATCTAAAATATTGTGGACCTAATGCTCTATTTTTACCTATACCACCAAATGATGAACTAAATCTTGCAACAGAACTAAATGAAAGTGTATCACCTTGACTAAACGAAGCAGTAATAACCTGTAATATTTGATAGGTATTAGCAACACCATCATATTGATTAGCTCCACTTCCCACACAAATATCAAGTGTCACATCTCCGCTTACAGCCTTGTCTTGATCTGGATAAGAACTTCTATCAGTTAAACTAGCACTTGCCTTACCCCCAACAGAAAATGACCAACTATTTGCCGATGTAACTACATTTCTCCCAGCAGATATTGAATCATCTTCAAAACTTCTATTTTTTATATGTTGAGTACCATCACCGATAGTTAAAAATGAACCTGATTTAATAGTTACTCTCTCAGTTCCACCAGCATCTTTAATATTTAAACCAGGAGTATCACTATTTAACTCTACAGTATTTTGAATATTAATTAATTTATCTTCTTGTATTTGCCACCCACCAATTGAACCACTAATAGCATTTATTGAACCACTAAGTGTTAATGTATTGGTAGAAGGATTTAAATGAAATAAACTCGAACTTATTTCTATGTTCCCACCAGAACCACTTATGAATTGACTTGTTTCCGAACCAACAAAAAATGTATCGGCTTGTATTTCTAATAAACTCGGATTAGTTCTAAACCTTAATGAACCACTATCCTTTCCACCATGTAATTCAAGACCAACACCTTTATAATCATCTCCACTACCTCCTAAAACAGAACCACTAAAGAACATAACACCAGCACTACCACTACCAATACTAGCACTTTCAAATCCTGTATAATCTACTGTCTTTAAAAAAGCACTACTTTTACCCGATTGTTCAAATCCTTTATATAGAGCATTACCAGTATACATTGAACCTTTTAATAAATTATCTTCCCTTTCAATGAATAATGCTGAACCAGAAATATCTTGGTAAGATGAAGTTACAGTTATAATTTCTCCCTGTTTTTTCTCGTCCAAATATTGTGCATATTGATTTTCTGAATTAAGAAATCTCAATCTAAATTGTACAGGAGTATGCCTTCTTAGTTCTTTAGGAGTTGGTATCTTTGTGGTATTTGTTAAAGGATTTATACCAGCATTAGCCGTTTGATCATTTGTTTCATATGAACCACTATCTAAAGGATAAGTTGTAATAATATTATAATCATCCGTAGATGCAGATTGTTCATTATATGCTAACTCTACCGATTCAATTTTACCACCATTTGTTTTTAAGTTTGATAAACTTACATTTAAAAAACTTCTTTTATATACAGAATCACCAGTGTCAAAATTTATGCTCTCTGAAATATTTAAATTGGTTTGTATGTCTATTGGACTATCTAAAACAATTGGTGATATATTAGGAAAATCTTTTCTTATATCATAAACAAAAGTACTTCTTACATTATATATCCCTCTCCATTCTCTTGGAATATCACGACCACCAAGTTCACCCATAATATGAAAATAAGCAGGTCCATCAGCAATCTCATCTGATGTTCTTAAAGGATCTTTCTTTATCCAAACTAAACCATTACCAGCACCACTAAGTTCTTTAATATCCATGAGATTAGAAAATATAATTGTACCACGGCTATCTACAAACTCAAATATTACATTAGAATAATTTTTTAATAAAGGTTGCCCCCTGGCGGGATCAAGATAAGTGATTGAAAATGGATGTTTTCCATAACTCAATATATCTGGTAATCCCGTTATCTGAAAATAAGTATTATCATTACTTTCGGTTTGTAAAAATACATCTTTTTCAGATAACCCTAGTAATTGGCTGTATAATTCTGGCATATATGATTCTCGACTATATTAATAAATATCTAATAAAAAAGTTATGATATTTATTTATATGTATAATATATGGAGATTATCGGTATGAAAAGAAAATATTCTTTTACGATAGATGAAACGCTAATGGAGTGGTTTAGACTGTATGTTAGAGACGAGAGCACTAGCATGAGTGCTGTTCTAAATCAGTATATACTTAGTTTAAAACGGGGTACTAATAAACCCAAAAATGTTTTGTATTCTGGTCGTTAATTATAAATAACTTGAGAATAACCTTTTTCTACATTTACAGGTAAAAGGTGATCCATAAAGTCTTTTATGGTATCTAAATGTGATATAATAAAAACGGAATCAAATCTTGTTTTTAAGTAATCAAAAGCACCTTTCATATTAGAAAGATTTTCGCTATCTAAGCTACCAAATCC
>Ga0098054_1000900_pt1 | contig 16055 bp, 23 predicted proteins | sample 16_taG_FD_75048 | JGI IMG/M metagenome (GOLD analysis project Ga0098054, IMG submission 75048) | Marine viral communities from the Subarctic Pacific Ocean - 16_ETSP_OMZ_AT15313 metaG | ecosystem: Environmental > Aquatic > Marine > Oceanic | place: Pacific Ocean | collected 2015-01-18
TAGGCAACGTGTGACCAGAAATATAATAGGTTTAACTATTGGATCAGGTGCTGCTGCAGGTTTAAGTGTAGAAATTTTAAATAGTTTAGCAGAAGATTTAGGTATTTTATCAGAAGACAATGATAACTTTTCATCAAATGTATCTGATGCATTGATTAGCATGTCTACTTGGGGTGCAGCTTATCAATATAGAACAAGTGAAGGTGCGCCTACTGATTCTAGTAAAATAAAAGTAGGTAATAATGTAGTTGATGTTACTGCTTTATATCCTCTCGCACAACTATTATATATGGCAGAGGCAGGTGTCCAAGCTAATAAGGGAACATTTGATACTTGGTTTGATGAAAAAAAATTTATTAAACTATTTACTGGAACTAATTTTAGAAAGGGATCAGGTAATACATTATTAAATGAAGTCTCAGCTATTGCTAACTTAGGAGTAAAAAGTGATATTGCATTAGGTACAAGATCAGGAGAAATTTTAGGTAGATTATTTGGTAATTATGCGAACACATGGATGACTAAATTTGCTGAAATCATAGACCTTCAACGTGGTCTTGGACAGAGCAAATTTTTTACAGATTTAGGTATAGGTAGAACGTCAGAAATAAAAGATTATAGAAAAGAACCTGTGACTGATTTTTCTTCTGGGTTTTCTAGGGGATTTTTAGATCCAATATATAGATCAGGATTACTTTCTTCCCCTAGAGAGGAAGCAAAATTACCGCAGAGGGAAACGTTATTTAGCGATAACTATAGCCGTTCTTTACCTATGTATAGAGCATTATTTGGTGTTACCGCATATGAACCACCTTCAGAAGAGGGTGAATATATAGCTAAATTTAATTTTACTGAGTATGATTTTCCAATAAAATTAATGTCACCAGCAGCAGAAAGATATGAAAAAGAATCTTTAAGAGAAAAATTACCTATTATTGTCAACTCAGCAAAAAATCTTGAAGAAAAGTATGCAAAAAAATGGGAGGATAATATAGGTAATGTACAAGAAGAATTTAAAAAAGAAGAGTATGTAGCTGCTTATATTCGTCCATTTATATATACACAAATTATGACTGTTAAACGTCAGATTAGAAAGGGAACACTTGCAAAGTCAAGTACATACTCTAAAGAATTAACTAAGTATAATAACATACCAAAAAAAATGAGAAAGTTAATACATATAGAATTTTTTAATAAGTATAAACGTCATCCACTAGACCATGATATTTCTTTATTTGAAAAATATGAAACAGAAAAAGAACAATTAAAATTTAAAGAAGAGTTAGACACAAATGATTTATTAAAGTTAAATGCTATTTTTAAAGCATTTAGTGGGACAAAGATATTTAATTAACAAAGGGAGCTAAATGCTCCCTCTTTTTTTATCTATTGTCTCCTGACCCACCAAGTTTATCTCTAACTTTACGGTCTTGTAATTTAAGTTCATTCAAGGAAGCACACCTACCTAGATTCATTCCAAGATCGCTTGCTAATGCAGCACAGTACCATAGTACATCTCCTATCTCGCTGGCTATCTGTTCCTTCCAATCATCAGGTTGATTATCTACGCCATCACGCATAATCTTCTTGACTTTGTTGGCTACCTCTCCTGCTTCCCCTGCTAGTCCAAGTGCAGGGTAAAGTATCTTGTGTTGATTAGGATATATTGCAGTCCTAGCTGCACTCCTTTGATATGCATTAAAATCAGACATGTTGTATTTGTTCTCCACCCATTGTTTTGCTTCTTCCTGTAGCTTGTTCATACCTCTTCCTTTTCTTTAGACACTCATAGTAGGCTTTGTTAAACCCACGTTCCCATTCCCTATTGGTCATAGTGTCAATAGGAAAAGGATTTCTAACACGTCCTAGCTTAAAATCTAAGTACCCTTTTTCAAACTGTAGTTTAAGAGGGGCATCATACTTTCCAAGTCCACGTTGTTGTCTATTTAATTTCTTCATACTTTTTCTCCTCTAATTATAAGCACACAGGACGAACCTTTAACACCTGATTGCTCATGTGGTTTAGTTTTTTCTAAAGTTATATGCTGTATCTCTCTAAACTCTTCACACTTTTCTCTTGTTGTAAAGATTTGATTAGGAGAGAATACATCCTGTGTACTTCCCATCCACATTATAAATACTGCTACCCACATTTCTATTCTCCTTTCTATGTTATATCTACTACTTCACATATGTCACCTGTACATGCCATAGTCTGTGATGACACAGTATTATCTTCCTTTTCATAAGAAGATAGCTTAGACCAATCTATTTTATCTGGCATAATGTCTAGTAACATTTTATATTCATGCTTTGTAATTTCTTGATAAGGTGCTTGTTGATAGATGTGATCATCGTATGGTAAAAATGACACACCTGACATCTCATCAAAGTGTTCATATACAAATGCACCTACCTCAAACCATTCATCCTTACGTACATTTATTGTAACTGAAGGCTTATGTTCACACCAGTTTCTTTGGTATACCAACCATAGTTTAAGTTGATCAATGGCTGTCCAATCAGCCCTAACAGAAGATCCTTTAGGTGATATAACAGGAAAATTAAATACTGTTGTATTGTCAGGCTTCATTACACAGGGTTCATTAGGAATACCTTGGTCTTTCATAAACTGTGTTAATGGATCTTTGTTATCACCTCTTACGGTGCGTATGTATTTGTTAGAGTGTCTTGCATGTATACCACTGGCTGAGTCAACCAGTTGAGAAACAGTGCCACTAGGCTTAACACAAGTAATGCTAGTACTGTGCGGAATATCCAATCTATCTGCCCATATTTTATTTGTATCAACTGCTACCTCCTTTAAATGTTGTAGGGTCTTTGCTAAACCCTTATTCTTACATACCATAAGAGGGTTGTCCATTATCCCTGTGAGTGACACACCCAGCAAACGCTCCTCTTCTGTATTTTTTGTCCACACCTTTCGCAAATATGGAAATTTTGTGTATTTGCTTTGGATCGTCCCAAGTATTGTGGCACATTTGACTTTTCTTTCCAGATCTTTAATCGAGTCTGTAGCCCTGACCACAACCTCTGTAAGATTACAGAATTGATAAGGACGAAGAATGATTTCGCTACAAGGATTAGTGCCAAACTCATATTTATCATCTCTCCTACCACATTTAGTAGCTTGGTTCTTACTTGCTTCACGATTGAATACACCACGTTCTCCACTCCCTGATTCTACTAATGCCAGCCACTCTCTCATAAAGGAAGGTGCGTCTGGTTTTTCTGTATATGCAACTGAATTATTAGCTAATGCACGTTGTTTTTCATGTTCATACCATGCTCCTGATTTAGCATGACGCATACGATCATCACTTAGATTGCTTAGACTTATCATTGCTGATCTACGTACACCACCAACAACAACTATATCCCCTACCTTGCACATAATGTCGTGACACTCTATCGAAGATAGCCTACGTCCTTGTGCATCTTTAAATATCTTAACTGTAAAGTTAAATAGATCTATTAGTGGAGCAGGACCACTAGCCCTACCACCAAATACTTTAAGTCTTGATCCTGCAGATCTGATACGTGACACATCCCACTTAGGGATCTCACCACTGTATAGGAGTGCAATTAATTGTCTAAAAGCCTTAGCCCAACCTTCCTTACTATCCCTGACAACAATCATGGTTTCACTATCGTAGAGGTCGGGAACTTCGGGGAGCTTAGAGATGAACTGCCTTTCAACACTAAAGCCAACACCAGTTCCACACAAGAGGATGAACATAGCCTCATCGAAACTCTTAGGATCATCTATGGGTAGATAACTACAGTTATATCCTGCTGTATTATCTCTTTCAAGTGCTGGCCCTGCAGTCATTAACGCTCTCATGGAAGGCATTACTTCCAAGCTAAGTATAGCTTCCTCTAACATACTATATTCTTCTGAACTTACTTTACTGTATACTACGTTACTCATGTATCTATTAACTGTTTCAGCCCAAGTTTCTCTACGTCCTTCATCATCTAGCCAACGAGCATAGCGTGATGTATGAATAAAGGCTTGGTAATCTGTTGGTAAATAATTATTCATCTGTCATCCCCCATTACTATTTTCATGTTTTTAATATTCATCCCATCTATATCATGTATGTACTCTCTAAAAGCACTGTCAACTTCTAAGTCAACTGCACCATCAGCAGGAATAGGATACTCTTCTGAATCTATATCAAGTGTTAAGTAAACTTTTAATAACATCATTCTTATCCACGTTTTCGTAGTCTACAGATTGTATTTCTATTAGTTTATTTAAGTACCATTTTGCTTTCTTTAAATCTTCCACACCATTCTTATATTTATATCTCCACAGATACTTTAAAATGTTTCCTTGTAAATAATACTCAAAGCCATCCTCTGTAGCTGCACCAATAGCATCTATACATTCAATACCACTCTTATTGTAATGAGGTGGTTTATTAACCATGTCTGTAGGGATTGTTGTCATGTACATATCTCCTTCTAATTAAAGTTTACATTTATAACATTGTCTATCTTATCTATTATTTTAGGTTTATCATCTTCTTTTACCATAGTTTTAGCATGGTTATAAAGTTTATTTCTAAACTCTATATCATGTTCCATAAGAGGAATGGAAGCGAATAACATATTAATCATTTGCACCATACTATCACAGTCTTCTGGATGCATATCATTATCTTGTGTAGAACAATGATTTAACATAATCTCTCCTGTCCACCTATTATCTTTTTTATTGATAGCAGGTGTTAATGTAATTACAAAATCATTCTTATCAAAGTCCATCCATATAGGTTCATCTTCCATATTATCTCCTTTTTATTTTCTTTAAGGGAAAGTGTATAAGCTCTTTATGTTTATCCTTTCCCTTTTCTTTTAGCCAATCTTCAGGTACATCTCTATCACAGTATAAGAACTTGTTCCTCTCACACCAACTAGCATATGTAGTCTTAGCACCTTTACTTAGCTTGCGTCTACTATTATCAAACACAAAACGTATATCAAGTTTAGGGTGTTGCTTTTTTATCGCAACATGTTTACGTCTATCTGCTGCTGTAAACCTACCCTTTGTTTCAATAAATATACCGTTAGGTAACACAAAGTCAGGAGTATAGGTGCGGTACATGAGATCTTCCCATTCAATCTTTATTGCTTCGTACTTTACTGGTACTTTTAAAGCAACTAAAAGATCTTTTATCTTTATCTCAAGACCACTCCTATATCCATGTCTTAGTGCAGCTTCAAACTGCTTTCTTTTCATCTGCAAGCTCCACGTACTGCACAATCTTAGGTGACTTTGCTTGTGACATTCTTGATGGTAATTCCTGTAAGGTTTTGAAGCAATCAAACCGATAACTACAGAATCTACAGTTATCATTCAGTACTTTATTACCAGTTAGATTACCTCTAAACCTTTCTGGCACTGGATTAAAACACCGCTTAAACTCTTTAGACTCTACAGCTTCAATTCGCTCTCCCACTTTATCCATTTCTTCATCTATGTCTATGTCAGCAGGTACATATTTAATATTACCATTAGCTTTATTAACTACCCACCAGCCGCCAGCTTTCTTTCCAGATGCTTTAGCATAGCCAGCTAGTTGTCCAACATAACCAAAAGAATCTCCATGTTTTAAAGTGTCATAGGATTCAAACTTATTCCTATAAGACCAATCAGAAGCAGACTTAACATCGTCTACTGCACCATCAATCACAAGATCATACGTACCAGAAATCTCTTTGTCCTTAACCTTTAGGGTTACGTGCTCAGAGTCCTCGTACTTTATCTTAGCTTCCTTTAATATACCTTTAAAGGCTGCTTCAACTATATCACCAAGTAACATGTTCATTACAAATGTAGTTGGTTTAGGTAAAGCAGTCTCTGGTTTGTTCTTCTCGTACCAGAGTTGACAAGATGGCCTACCTATATTTGACATACGTAGTCTAAACTTGTCACGCCTAACAGCCCCACTGAACTGACGTCTAATAGAATCCATTACATCAATGCCTATCTGTCGGACTGTTTCCTCAGATATAGTTGACTTGCTATTAGCTGCATCTTCCAGATATTGACACAGTGCCAGTTCAGCAGGGTGGTTCATTAGACTAACTCCTTTTCATCAATGTCAACAAAACTGTCAACAGTTTCAGTGTCTACCTCTTCATGCTTGTGCATGTTCTCATTCCATGAATTACATATGTAATCATTATAGTTAGAGATCCAAGCTAAGAAGTTGGAGAAGTTCTCCTGTGTAACATCGTCCATCTCAAGAGTAGTCTGAAGATTCAGTGCTACTGTAGGTAAGAAAAAGCTATTACCATTAGGTAAGTTACGTTCCTCTGTTGCACCTGAGAAGGTATGTTGAGGTGGAAGTCTCTTCATATTACCCAACTTAGTGAAGATACCACCAATAGTTTTAAAGGCATCCCTATTCTCAACTTCCCATATGAAAGTAGTAGGTTCTAATGTTACAGGCTTACCTGTTTCATCTACAGGATCATGTAGTACCGCTGTACCAAACAATACACGTACACGTTTAATTTGACGTATCAGATCTTGTATCTTTTGAGGTAGACCTGCCCAATCTTTAATGAACCCAGCAGGTTTGCCACAGTTAAACCCACCGTCATTATCCTTCATGTCACTGTTAAGGTCATTAGCCATAACAGTTTTGACATAACGATTAGGAGTAGTGTCATTGCCTTTCTCAAACTTCTTATACATAAACCTTTGCATGTAAGGTCTGATTGTTACCTTATTAGCATAGTAAGTAGGCCCATCAGGTATCTCTAATTTGTACGTACCAGCAGGTACGACTTCTAAGTTTACAGTTTTACCCTTTATTTCTTCCTGACCCATAATAGCTGAGTGATGAATACGTAAACGTGCAAGTGTGCTTACTTGTTTGTTAGAGGAAGTTGTATCAATAGACATCCCCATTGCGTCAGCCATAGCTGCATAGTTATTTGTGTTAATTGTAGTTACTTCAGTCATATATATATTCTCCTTTTATATTAAAGATTGCATAGTTATATCATGCAACGTCTTTAGTGTCAAGCCAATTTAAACCCATCTTTGCTTCTAATAATAATGGCACATTAAAATCAATATCCCATGTCTTATTGATGATGCATATAAGTTTATCATTGGCAGCTTCAATTACTCTTAGTACTTTCCTTTCCTCTTCTGGATGCACGTCAATAACAATACTGTCATGCACCGTGTTTACTACGCAACTGCGTAGCCTGTTAGCTGATAACAACCTATCTATGTATAACAGAGATATAGGTACGATGTCAGCAGTTGCAAAAGATTGTACAGGATAATTTTTAATCTGTGTGAAATATGTCACACCCCCATACCGTCTTCTCTGTGCATCAGGAAAGGCAAACTCCCTACCTGATGGCGTTGTAACTTTACCAGTGTTCAATACTTCTTTGGCTAATTGCTCATGCCACTTAGCAATACCTGCATACTTTGTCGTAAACTGTTTATAGTATGCCGCTTCTGCAGGTGTCCTTCCATATCCACTAGCCCCATACAAAGGTGCAAACGTGTGTGCCTTTGCATCTTGGCGAGATATAGATTGACCAGCATCAGATATAACTTTGGCTGTATAACTATGCACATCAAATCCTGTCTTGACTTCTTCAATAGCTACCTTATCCTGAGATAAAAACGCAGCTACCCTAAACTCTAACTGTGCAAAGTCAGCTTCCATAATCTGACCACCTTCCCACCTTGAAACAAACACACGCTTGACAGGAAACGTACCTCCACGTGGCATGTTCTGCATGTTGGGATCTGCACCTGACAGTCTACCTGTACCAGTACGATGCTGTAGTAGTCGTACATGCAACCTACCGTCAGACTTGGTGTGTGTAGCAATGCCCTCTACAAAGCTAGAAAGATATGTTTCCACTGCTGATAGTCTACGTACTCTCTGTAGGAATAGCTCTGCTTCCTTCATGTTACGTGACCTAGCTCTGCCCTCTAGTACAGTAAGATTGTCTTTACTCGTACTAAAACCATTGGCACTTACCCACTTGGAATTAGGTGCATTGAACTTGAGTCCAGCTATTGCTGGTAGTTCAAGATAAACATATCCACCACCACCACAGTCCTTACAATGATTGGGCTTGGCGTAACGTGAACCATCCTTACGTGTCTTGTAAGTTTTACCTGTGCCATTACAATCATTACACTGACGTGCTTGTGTCTTGTACATAACCTCACTAAGATTGTTGACCTCTGCTTTGAAGTCAGCGTCCATCATACGATCACCAAACTCTTCAGCCCAATGCTTCTTGTCAAAAGGCTTACGACTAAAGATAACCCACGACAGTTGCTCTGGGCTGTTGAGATTGATAGGAGTGTCACCCATCAGATCAATCACTTGTTCCTCTAGCTGTCTAACTAATTCATTACGTTCCTGTTCAAACTCCACACGCACAGTTTCTAATGCATCTTTATCAACAGTAAAACCACGTTGGTATATACGTGTAAGTAACATAGCTAGTTTGTTTGTTAGCTTGAGTGTACCTGCAAGGCCAGTGTCATCATCAAACTCTTCATACCTACCACTAATCATATTGTACAAATCTCTGGTAGCTTTAAGGTCAGCACTGAGGTAGCTAGATAACTCTTCAAAGGGCATCTCTCTAACAGTACCACCTTTACGTAGGTGTTCCTTCAAAGAGTCTTGCTTGAGATTCTCTAGCTCATATCTTTCTGCACATGCTTCAAGAGACAATGGTTCTTTCTGACCACGTTGTAGTATATATTCACCTAGCATGGTGTCAAAGATTGCACCTTCATAGGTAAAGCCTGTCTCCCATAGCCACAACAAATCGTGTTGTGCATTGTGCATAATTAGTAGGCTGGCAGAGTCCAGTTTATCTTGGACAATCTGCCAACCATTTGTGGTAGGCCGTTGCTCTGCGTGATCAAAGGTAATTATATTTTCTTTGTTGCGATCATCTAGCATCCCCACCATCACAAGCGAATTATCAGACTCGAATGGATCAAGATGTAGTTTACCATCACGTTTGGTTACAGTATTTTCTACATCAAGAACAAGTTTCATATCTATCTCCCATCAAATTCATCATCAGTGTTAGCTAATTTTCTTTCTGCTGCACGATTACGTTCAGACTCATCAAAAGGTCTTATAGTATCAGAGTAATCTCTGTTTTTGTATAGCCCTATCTTCTGAGCAATCTGATCTATCTTTGCTTCTAACCTGTCAAACCTTTTATTTATTTCTTCAATGTCTTTCATAGTTTTATAATTCCTTTCTGTTGTCTTTAGTATTGCTCTAGCTAATAAAGAATATGGGCTATTTTTCATTTAGTCAATCCCTTGTTTAATATTTTTCGTATACCTTATTATACTGATTGTTAGTACGAATAAAAGTTGTACATTTACTTAATTGTTTTAAACTTTTAGCACCTACATAAGTACAGGTTGACCTAACTCCTCCTAAAATATCTTGGATAGTACCTTGCACTGCTCCTCTATATGGAACAGATACTTCTCTACCTTCAGAAGATTTGTATGTATCCAATCCCCCAAAGTGTTTATCATTAGCTACCTTGGAACTCATTCCATAGAAAGAAATCTTACCATCTACAGGTTCAACCTCACTTTCATCATGTCCTGCAAGCATACCACCAAGCATAACAAAGTCAGCTCCAGCAGCAAATGCTTTGGCTACATCTCCTGCACAAGTACACCCACCATCAGCTATAATATGCCCACCTAAGCCATGAGCCGCATCAGCACACTCCATAATAGCACTTAGCTGTGGATAGCCTACACCAGTCTGTATCCTTGTTGTACAGACAGATCCTTGTCCTATACCTACCTTCACTATATCAGCACCATTAAGTATTAACTCTTGGGTCTGATCAGCAGTTACTACATTACCTGCTATAATAGTTATCTTAGGAAATCTCTCTCTAAAATTACTAACAAACTCTATAAATCTTTGTGTGTATCCATTGGCTACATCAATATTAATATATTGTAGATTATGTATTATTTTATATACAGCCATAAACTTTTTAAGATCGTCATCTTTAATTCCAATACTCATTGCCACATTGAGTGGTAATTTATTTAAGTAAGGAGCATTATGAAAGTAACTTGTTAAACCTACAACTGAATATGTTTTAGTTAAACAAGTAAATAATCTTAGTTCATTAAACTTTTTTGCCATTGCAAATGTGCCTACTCCATCCATGTTAGAAGCTACAACAGGTATTCCTCTATACTCTCCATAATGTTTAAAAGTAAAGTGACGTTCCATGTCTACCTCTTTACGTGAGGTAAGAGTACTTCTTTTAGGACGTATCAAGACATCATTAAAGTCTAGCTTAATTGTATCTTCTATTCTCATGTTATAGCTCCACTAACTCTGCTTCTTTGTATGGTATTTGAAAGAAGTACTCATACTTTCTTGCATTACTAAGGTAGGTTTGTTTGATCCTATCTTGTGTTAGTTGTTTCCAATCCATGCACCAAGCAAACTTACAGTCTTGTCTTAGTACATAGAAGTGTAACTTATGATGTGTATCTACAGGGTACATATCTGTAAACTTATTGATTAGTCTATGCTTACGATAGGGTATACGTATATCAGTCCATGTAGGATTCCACTCTCCTGACCATTGGTTCTTCATCTCTACCTCAGAGTAACACACATCCCCATTACTCTTACTCTCTATATCAAAGTAAGTAGTTTCTTTTGTATTGATAATAACGTGACCTTTCTTAGTTAGGTAACTAACTACTGCATCTTTGGCACGTTTGTCATTAGCTACATATGCACCATGCACAAACTTCCTAGCTTTCACACCACTAATAGGACTTATCGCTTTCATACTTCGTACCTCGCTGTTTTATAGTTCATATTACAATGAATAACTCCATGCCAACCTGACAGTTTGTTCTTCACCACGTTAAGATGGCGTTGATTATCCTCTTCTTCCTGCCCATCAACAGGTGGATTCTTTGCAATTAGTATCATCAGGTCAGCTTCAGCAGCTTTACCTGTACGTGACCCTTCCATCATGCTCTGGTTTAGTAACACTCTACCCTCTGCATCAGCAGATAACTGTGACATGTAGAACATAGCACAACCATGTGCCTTGGCTACCTGCCTAGCATGTATTGCATTAGCTTTGAGTGCTTCATCAGGACGTGAGAAACCACCCATCTTAGCAAACTTATCTCCCATGTCCAGCACCACCACGTCAGGCTTGTACGTTTTACATACACTCTCTACCCATGCCATGTCACGATCACTTGCGTCCTTGATCTTGATGTTTTGTTTAACCAAAGAGTAGGAATCTCTGGCCTTAGATGGGTTGTCTCTTACCTGCTGCATAGTCATGCCAGTAGCGGCTGTAAGATACCTTGCACCTACTCTGTGAGAGGCTTCTTCATTACATAAAATTATACACTTAGCTCCTTGTGCCGCAAACCCACTCGGAGAGGCTATGAGAGAGGCGTGGAATGATGTTTTACCTGTGTTTGGCCTCGCCCCTACCTCAATTAAATGCCCTGCATTAACGCCCTCTACCTTACGTGTGAGGCTAGGTATATTAAACGTCCATTGAGATTCCAAATCGTTTCTTGCAAGCAAGGTATCTATCTCAATGTCATCCCATTCTATGTTAAGGTTTGGAGTGAAGTCATCACCATATTGCTCAAGCAAATTACGTAATGGTTCAAGCGTAGTCTTATCACCATTGACATAATCAAAACCTAAGTTGGCTATGTCTTCACCTACTACCTGTTGAAATAGCTTGGACAGTACCTCACCTGCTACGTCAGATCCCATAGGTTGCTCACGTTTTATCTGAGCAAACAGATGGGCATAGGCTTGCTTTTGTGCAGTAGTAAGTGTTGGATTGTTAGACATAAACAATGCCTGTATTTCATCAGGTGTAACGGTACGTTCATACCGTAGCATTGCGCTATCTACTGCCTGTTTAATTTTACGTACATCTGCACTGAACAGGCGGTCAGGACACTTAGCCCCTCTATGATCTTCATAGAATGGTCTGTTCATAAGACTACGTACTAGTGATAGTTCCATATGTTAGGCTCCTTAAATTATTAACGTCAGTTGGGTTTCTATATTTCAAATCATCTTTCAAAGATAATACTTTTACTTTGTTTATATATCCTCTTAGTTCCTTTGCAAACTGTAAGGTCTTGGGTAATGCATCGGGATCAAGAGCAATGATAGCAGTTGAGAACTGTGATATGCATTTCTTGTGGTCTTCAGAAAGCGATGTACCCAACACTGCTAACCCAACAAAACCACCGCCATCTGAACAACCTGACCCACACTCAGTCGCACCCACAATAGCTGCACTTACACAGTCCTCAACGACTACCACCGTTGTACCACGTCCAGAAACATAAGGCAAGCGACTTTTACCGTACCGTTTCCATTTAGGTAGTCTGTTAGACATGGCTCTTCCTGTAGCGTCAACCATGACACTACCATGTACAATAGGGAACACCACACGATCTTGAGCTACATCATACAGTAGCCCCAAGGTATCTGGATCAAGACCCCATTCGTTACAAAACTTTTGTATCTTCTTGTTATTACGCACTAAGAACTCAGGCTTATCAAACGATACAGAGTGTGTCTCTTCTGCAACACTACCTAATGTTTTGCGTATATCACTAGTAGATAGATGTACACGTCTACCACCTGACAAGTCACAACTAGCTTTGTAACAGTTCCATATTAGACTACCCATACTATTAGTAGCTGTAAAAGTATTACGGCCTTTACAATTAGGGCAGTCCATACGTTTAGTTTCACCAACACCAACATTCATGTCATCTAATATTTTATTTATGTTCATACACAAGTTCCTCTATTCTTTTTAAATCCATTAGACGTAATCTCTCTGGTAGTTTAGCTAGTCTCATAACACGTCTACCTACTTTTGACAAGCGTTCCATAGCATATGGTCTAAACTTTCCTAGACTTGGCCTTGGGTGGGGAGCTACCAATTCCTGAAAGCCAAAGTCCTTTCTTTGTTCATTTAACATAGTGTTAAGGCTTTCAGATATAGGAAGAAACACCTCTGCCCTTCGCTTGCTTTGTTCAAGATGTACCATACTTTTACTCAAATGTATATTCTCCCATTGTAAATTCCTCATGTCACCGATTCTCTGTTTCCATTCATACGCCATGTGTACTATCAGACCTATGTTTCTGTACTCATAGTCAGAGTATGCAGTATCAAGAAACTTTACTACATCTCCATGTTGCCACACAACCTTACGTTGTGGTGCTTTTTTTCTTTTGATCTTATTGAAAGGATTAAAGGTAGCATGTTTCATTTGTATTGCATAGTTAAATACTATGTTAGCACAAGTAGCTATCTTATTAGCAAAGGTAATGCCACGCTTAACCCAATTCTCATAGGCTTGTTTAGCCATCTTACTAGTTATACAAGTATACTTACGTGACCCTAGAGATTGATGTAGTACTGTAAGAAAGTACCTATAATCTACTTTAGTAGAGTCACGTAACATACTGTAATCATTAGATAAATAGTAGTAGTTAATCAAGTCCTTTAACTTGCTGCTAGATTTAAGATTCATCTAAATCAGTTCTCTCTCAGTTACTCGCAGGTGATAATTTTTTACAGTAGATGAATGCCATTTACCGCCTCTTGCTGTTGCAACATTTAGCTGATTGAGATGGTCTGCTATTGCTCGATAGGTCTGTCCACCTTCTCGACTCTGTAAAATTATCTTAGAAACTCTAAGTGCGTTTTGGTCAGCCTCTCGCTTAACAGCCGCATGCCTAGCTTCTGCTTCAGGTCTAGCACCACCTAACTTCACTCCACGAGCTTTAGCTTGACGTAAACCTTCAAGTGTTAATTCTCTGTGATTTAACATATTTCTGCCGTGTATCTTGCCATGACACTCCTCACAACATTTTATTATATTACTCTCAGCGTCCACACCGCCCAAAACTTTGGGCAGTATGTGATGTCTGTGCAGTATATATACCTCAGTATGACAGCATGAACAAATATGCATTATGCAGCCTCAAGTTCAACAAATCGTCTGTCACTTATCAGTTTGCTCACTTCCTGTTCACGTGACCACATGCTGATTGCTTTGGTATCGTTACCTGTCTCCTTCAACTTAAAGCCATTCTGTTCATCAGCATAGCTAGCATAGTTGGTGAAGGCAGAGTACAATGCCCACTTGTTATGACCACGTGTACTTGTCTCTTGCATGTATAGGTTGTACATCTTCTCAGACTTACGCTTAGATTTAAGCATGTCATCTAGCAAAGATTTAACATCTACATACTTGAGATTAGTCTCTGCCCATACCTGCATCTTAGCTGCATTGTCATAGAAAGAAGTCCTTGCGTTCTTCAACTCTTGAATGAAAGCACCCAAAGAAAAGTTAGTGGTGTTCTTTCTACGTACCTTATCGTACTCACCTTGTATCATACCATTGGTACAAAAGAAATCTATCATGCCATAGTACACTTGGTTAGAGCATGACCCATCAATACCATGTAAGCAGATCAAACGATTGCCTAGTTCTGTCTGATGTTTTTCTGAGACTACATGACTAGTCATATTAGGTAGTGTTATATCAAGCATAGTCCATGCTCCATTACGTGCAGTATGCCATCTAGTTTTAGCATCTTGCAATTCATAGGCACTGATGCCCTCTGTCACTGTGTCTCTTAGCTTACTATAAAAGTCACCATGCGAGGCACAATTAAAGCCATTGCCAACTATACCAAGGTACTTACCTGTGTCAGCATTGATAACGTACTTCTTATCATTAACTTTAGTTGGTGCAAACTCTACTTCAAAGTCTAGGTTGGTGGGTATATCAAACATTATCATCTTCTCCTTCTGTTGGTTTAATTATTTCAATTTGTACTAATGGGCTGTCCACATAGGGATCATGGTATTCATCAGTAATCTTCACAAGATCCCCTGCCTCTGCGTATTTCTTCAAGTTCTTAATGGACATCCTTTTGTCACCACGTTTAGTTATATAAAGTTTTATATGTGTCTCATTGTCCTCTTCTTCAATGCCAACAAAGGTAGATGGCAGTGTTAATTCATCAGGCCAATCGTATGCATGTGCCATAAGTCTTATTGATCTGTTCTGATCTATGATACATTTATCTAGCATAGTCTGTGTCACTGTAAACTGTGCTGTCGTTGGGTTTTCTTTGTCCATATTTTTCTCCTTCTATTATTCTGATTAGTCTTGCAATATCTAAGGCTGTTTCTGTCCACTCAGCCTCGTGTAAGTCTGGTATAAGTGTTGCCTTAACCCAGCTTATAAAATATTTATCGCTGTCAGTCATACTTATTTCTCCTCTTCTTCATCTACAACTTTAAATGTTACAGTAATATGACCAAACTCATCTATAGTTTCATACTTGTGAGTTGGACAAGTAGCAAGCCATTCATTAAATTCTTCTTTTGTCATTTATTTTCTCCTTAATGCATTTCAATTAGTATACATGTTATATAACACTTCTACCTTAACAGTTAAAGTGTTATATAACTGTATATTTATTTATAGAATATGTGTTGTCCAATTACAACAGTATGTTCCAGTTTCTTAAACCAAGCAGGTCTAACGTAGTTAGCATGGTAGAATAGAGAACCATGTGTCACGTCAGGTATCCTGTCTTTCATTACATTATTAGCTACAAATATAGCTGTGTCCCACTCTTTCTTTTCATGTGGTTTATCTGATTGACCATCGCAGTACCAACTAAACTGGCATAGGTTATGATCTTTACTATACCCTTCATGTACTACGTCACAGATATTATCTGGGAACCTTTCATCTTCAACACGATTCATAACTACGTGGGCTACTGCGAATTGCCCTACAACTTCTTCACCTCTTGCCTCATGGTATACTGTTAGAGCAAGACACATCAATGCTGCACTAATCATTATTATTATCTCCTGTTTAATGCACCATTAAAGATGCAGGATAGATGTACGAA
>Ga0098054_1000902_pt1 | contig 16017 bp, 13 predicted proteins | sample 16_taG_FD_75048 | JGI IMG/M metagenome (GOLD analysis project Ga0098054, IMG submission 75048) | Marine viral communities from the Subarctic Pacific Ocean - 16_ETSP_OMZ_AT15313 metaG | ecosystem: Environmental > Aquatic > Marine > Oceanic | place: Pacific Ocean | collected 2015-01-18
ATTTTGGAGATATCATCGGCGGTGTAGGTGTTAGCATCGCGGTCGTTGACCCTGATGCGGACGACCAGGCGGTTGTCGGCTTCCTCGTCATAAGTTCTATGGCCCTGCGGCACCAGCCAATCCCCGACCAAGGCGTTGGCAGGCCCGTCTGCTCTCGGCAGCGTCAAATAAAATTCCCGCTGTTTCTTGCCGCCTGCCACAGTCCATTGCGTGAAGAGAGCAGAATTAATCTCAGCCGGCTCCCCCGTCAGTTCGTCTACCCCTGTCGCCGCCTCGACATCAAACTCCTCGCCGAACATCGCATTGTCGCCTACTTCAGCGGCCATCATGTGTTGCTGAGCTTCTGCTAATTCCCGGCTCTCGTACGGGCCGGCGACTACTTCTCCGCCAGCGTCGACAACGTGATAGGCAAGCCGGTCGCCCAGCACCACCTCGTCTAGTCGGATCCCGTTTTGCTCGACGAACGCGGCAACATCGTCACGGTGGATGCTTCCATCTTGCTGGAGAAATTCTTCCAGGCCGACAATCCATTCCATTTCGCGCTCGGCGCCTGCGCCCTGCGCCAGATGCTTGCGCCATTGTGCGCCCGAGCCTTTGTCGTCTTTTCGAGACTGCACATTGCGAGCGACCTGGCTGTAAAAGAGCCCAGACGTTTGGAAATATTCCTTGAAGGGGGCCCCGGCCGGCTGATCAGGCCTGCCTGGCTGGAATAGCTCGTCGTCGTCTACGCGATCTCCTTGACGTGCTTGCTGATCTCTCTCAAGAGCATAGTCTTCCTTTTCGAGGTCAACGCCCCGGCGTACCGCAGATACGAGAAAATCAATGCGTCTAAGGAGAAGGTCGCGTCGTCCCCCAGAGAGTTTTCGGGCTTCTGCCTCGAGCTCTCCAAGTCGCTCGGCGAGTTCGTCGGGCTCATTTCTGATGTCCTTTTCAATTTGCTCAAGCATAGCAGATGTTCCACTGCCGTGGAAGCAGCCGACACCGCCATTCTTGTCGCAGCGGGTGCAATTCCATTTGCCGTCGGCCGTCTTGCCGACCTGCTTCCCGAACCCATCGACCGGGCACAGATGACGCTTCAGTTCCTTCGGTATCGGCGTTATCTCGGACTGATCCATCACCGTTCTGCCGATCTTGATAGGCAGGATAACCTGGACGCGGTCGGCATATTTTACCAGGAAGGGTATGTCTTTGGTGCCGCTATAAACCACGGCCAATGGCAGGTCAGGGTTGTTTTCCGCCATCTCCTTACTGTTCTTGTCGTCGACACTTAGTAGCCGCAGATTGTAGTCTGAGACCTGGCGTAAAAGTTCAGGCCGCTTGGAGAACACCTGCACTCGCACGCCTTGCCGGTTCAGTTCCTCGATATACGCGATCCATTCAGGGCCAAGATCGCCCTTGTCCATCAGGCGCAGCGCTTTTTTCAAGTGGTACTCAGCGGTAGCCTTGTATTGTCGCGCGGTCAGCTTCGCTGCCCTGACCGGATCCGTTTCGATCGCCCAGTTGACCATCTCGGCCTTGAAAACCGTACCGTCATAGCGATAGTTGCCACCGGTAGCGTAACAGAATCCGGCGCAGCCCTTAGACGGCCGGCAGTTGAGAAAAGTTGAATTGACTGAATTTACGGGTTTGGCCGCATCGCCGAGCATCCTGTTCGTAGTCAAATACTCCCAAATGCCTTCGGCTCCTTGTGCGGCGGCCTTCGTCGGCCCCTGATATCTTGGATTTGAAAGCGCAGACTCGTAGTTGACCTCACGGCCGGCGATCAGATCTTCCAGGTGTTGCCTGGTGATCGCACCCCAGACGGCTTGATCATGCCAGCCTGTGCCTTTATGCCGGCGGAATTGTTCGCGGATTTCCTTGGCGTCAGGCCGGCCACGCAGATATCGGTTCAGCGCAGCCTTCTGCTCCTTCGTGAGGTCTTTGACCTTCGGAAGCTGGGAATATTCTTCAACATCGACACGAGCGTCATACGCCTCTGCGATCGCGGCTTTTATCTCTTCGTTGGTCAAATCGGCCACGTCAAGACCGAGCTCTTCCATGATCTCGGAAAGCTGAGACATGGGGCCGAAAAACTCCTCCTCGGCCGCCGCCTCTTCGAGCGATCTGACCGGCTCGCCGCGTTGCTCAGCACCGAGCGCCTCATAAAAGGCCGCCGGCCTGACCAGGCCTCCGCCGGGCTCCCCCTCCGGCACAACACTGTCGTCGATGCCTTCGAACAACGGATGCTCGGAGCCAACGAAATTATCCAGGTCGCCGAGGCCATCAGGCCGCTCGAACGGCTTCGTATTAATGCCAAGATTCTTTAGCTCGCCAGCCAATGTCGAGCCCGGGCGCACCCCGGCATTACGAATAATGTCAAGCGCAGGGGTAGCCGACAGGCCTACGCCTTTCTTGCCTTCTCTGATGCGGTTCAAGATGAGATCGATATTTGATTCTGTGCGCTGGCGGAACTCCTCGGCCGCTGCGCGGCGTTTGATTTCAGGCTGCACAGTCTTGTAAAGATCGAAGGCGCTGACACCGCGGCGTTTGGCGAGGTTTCTAAGCGCCGCTCGCCACATTCCGGCGTACAACGCAGCCTCGCCTGGCGACGTGCCCTGGGCAACGAGTTGCCGATTGATATCGTGGTAGACCTGCCAGGCCGAGGCTTCCTCATCAAAAAACTCGCGATCGTCCTGCTGGCCGGCCTTGAAGGCCTCGAGCGGGTCTACGCTCTCCTCCTCCATCAGCTTAATCTCGCTCTCGGTATGATGATCGCGGGAGAACTTGGTATGCGCGGCCAGGCCCTCGCGGTGCTGCTCCATGCCTTCGTTTAAAACCCAATCGGCCAATGACACCTCGACATAGCCGCCGGTATCTTGGGCATCGTCGAACTGTTCCTCGGTTATCCCCATGAGATCAAAGGCCTCACCGCGATCGAGATTGGCGCTTTGCAAATATTCTTCGATGCCGGCAGGATCGACAAAAACCGTATCAATGCCGGCCTCTTGCTGAATATCTTCGACCAGTCCACGGAGACTTTCCGGCGAGTGCGTCGCCATCTCTGTTTCGCCCGTGGCCACCGCGATGCTCTCGATGACTTCGCGCAATTTGTCTGTACGCTCGCGCTCCTCTCGGAAAATGCGTTTCTTGATGCGCTCCCGGCGCATATTGCCGAGCGCACGCCTGCCGCCGAACGCGGCAACATCGCCTATGGCCATACCGCCGCCAGCTATGGCCTCCAGCATAGCCTCGTTCCAGTCGATCTCGCCCCGCGCCAGCAGTTGGCCAAAAGCCTCGCCGAGGCCTTCGGTAGCGCTCTGGATCAAGGTTTGCGGCAACAGATTGATGCCTTGGCGCGCTGTAGCGCCTAATTCGCGGCCGAACAGAGCTTTGGGCGCAAAGACCTTGCCGGCAGCCAGCATGCCGAAAACATCGATCGCGGCAACGCCAGCGCCTTTTCTTATGCTTTCCGCCCTGACATCGTCCATCAGATCGCGGTCGCTAAAGGCCGCTAAAAGCGCATCTTTGTCTTTGACGTTTATGCCGCGATGTTGCAGCCCCTCGAGCATGGCCATGGTTTGCTCGGTGTACATGCTGGCCATCATACCGCCGGCAGGCCCCGTCGCGAGGCCTGCAACAAGGCCGGGAGCGGAGGTCACCAGGCCCTCAAAAACCAGGCGCCAAAGCCGGCCCGGCTTATCAAGCAGCGCCACCAATGTCTGGCCTGGATCATTCTGCGCCAAGACCTCATCGAACTGGGTATCTTTGGGCATGCTCTCGATCGCATTCTGCGCGGCCAGGTGCTCAGAGATATCTGTCTCCATGCCGGCCAAATTGAATTTGCGCATGCCCTTGCGCGCTTCATCATCTCGCAGATTTGCATATCGCTTCAGGATCGGATCGGCGGCTTGTTTGAAGGCGCCCCACTCGTGGCCTTCCGGCACGCCATAAACAACACGCATTTCCGCGGCACGATCGCCGCCGGCGGCATCGATCTTGTTCATACCATAGGCGCGCGCCGCGGCCAGATCCGCATCATTTAGATTTTGGCCGCTCAGAAGCTGATTAAATTTTGTCCTCGCCGGATTGATCCAATTTCGATCGAGGTACGACAGGCCACGGAACTCCTGTCGGCCGCGAACCCTGGCGACGGAATAAAGCTGCACGACCGTTTTGAATTTGTCTCTGTCGTTTTGGCCCAGCGCAGCGAAATCCTTATTGGCGAAGGCCTTCTTCAGCGCCGGCGAGCCGTTCAAAATATCGTTTGCCTGACGGCGAAGGTCGATGGCCCTGACTGCACGAGGATCGCTCTTGACGATGTCAGCCGGCAGGCCGACCTTTTCCCCCAGCTTGAGTAGCTCGGCCCAGGCGGCTGGCGTTGTGCCGGCCGCAGCCTCAAGATTGCCCACGACAGCCGCGTCGTCGTCATCTTGCTGCCAGACGTTGTCAAAAATATTCGGTTTTTGAGGCTCCTCGATAGACGGGCCGGCCACCTGGCTGCCGGCCTGGGTGGCTGCCGCCGGCGCAGCTAGCGCATCGGCAGGGGCCTCTTCGCCCTCCGGCTCATCCCAAATGCTATCGAAGATGCTCGTCATTTACGCAGCCCGCCATCAAGAGCGATGTGGCCTTTCAGGCCGAGTTGAATGAAAGCGTGTCTGATCTCTACACCGGTCGGCTCCTTTTTGAACCGCCCCTGGTAGTCTTTAACCATCGCAGCCTCGACGTTGATGGGGATATTGCCCGTGGTCAACGTCTGCCACAGCGCAATCATGTCTTCCTCTCTGGCTTCCTGCCACGTCGCATCAGTATCGCGGACGGCGGCGGCTAACTCGGGATAATGCTGAAGCGGTATGCCTTCGATATCTGCTTTGCCGCGCTCGGCAAACCGCCCGACCCGCTCGGAAACCGTTACGCCCCTGCCGAAAAGCCAGGTATGCACTTCGATCGAATGACGATCTAGCATAGCGGCGAGCTCGGCTTGGCTCGGCGCCGCGTTATTATGCTGCGCGCGGTGCTCGGCAACCTCTCTCATCACGCCTTCGATGAGGCGGCCTCTGCGAGCACCTTTCAGTTTCAAGGCAGTGGCTCTCGCGGCGATCGTTTGCCCGATATTCATATCGCCGGCGTATGTCTCCTCCTCCTTTTGGGCCGCCCTGCTGGCGCGGGCTCCCTCTCGGCGGGTCAATTCTTTTATGCGAATCTGGCGCGCTATTTGTTTGTTCCATTCGGTATGGCTCAGGTTCTTCCGATATTTATCGTCCATCAAGTTGACGGCCGAAAAAGTTTCGTTGTCTAATTGGGCAAGAATATTAACGGTGTTCCAGTCGGTCTTGTAATCTTTGCCGTCGCGATAATCGTCGGCCATGCTTCGCAACATGGACAATTTCGTCCCCGGTATGCGTGCGAGTAGTTGCGACGGCAGATCTTCGTACGGCGTTCCACTATTCACCAAATCAATCGCCTTCCTGACATTGTCATCGTCGCTGTTTTTTTCATCGGCGGCTTTATTCCGTTGCCGCCTGGCCATGTGCTCCGCGGCCTTCTTCATCACGTCGTCAGGGAGACCGCTGGCGTAGATCTCTTCTTCCATTTCGACATTTGTTTTCCCGGCAGCGTAGACGCTCATAAACAATTCATAGCCGCGGCTATTTAAGACGGCATCCATAACCTTCACGTTGATGGCGTCGTAACCGCCTGTCTGTAATAGATACTCCTTATGCTCGGCTAGATACGCAGCGGCCTTTGCCGGCTCCTTACGATCGAGAAATTGAAAAACAACGCCCCTGTGCATCTTGGCGACTTCAACATTAACTTCATTTTCGAATTGCTCTGGGCTCCAGCCATCGGCGTACGCGAGCTCCCTGAGATTCCGCCTTATCTTGGCAACCTGCTTGTTGATATGTTTACTGTCTGACGGATTCGTCAATGCGTCTCGCTTGTAGTTTTCGATGCCCTGGCGATATCCGGCTTTCAGAACTATGCGCCCCTGGTCGCCCTCGTGATTTGCCGCCTGCCGAGCGACAATCTCGCGGGCCTTCTGCCAGGCCAGGCGCACAGCCTGCTTGTTGGGCTCCAATGTCGAGCCGAGCTCCTCCTCGTATTTTTCATCGAACTTCTCCAAGGTGGAGGCTGTTATGCCGTCTGCATTGCGGCCGTACCTCGCCAAGGCACCATAGGTCTTCTCACCGGTCGCCAGGCCGCTATCATTCACGACGTCGGTGCCCGGGTCGTGCAGAAGATTCCAGCGCAATTTCGACAAACGGTCTTCGCTCTCGAGCAGCGCGGTTTTGTTTTTGGTATCCAGAATATCTTCCTGGATCAGAGCGAGATTATCCGACGCCGCGGTTAATTGCTTACCAAACGCCACAGTCTGCGCCGCCTGCGCCTTGCCTGCGCCGCCGCCAAACATGCTCGAATCGGTCGAGATGTTCTGCCGGCCAGAAAAGGCCTGTACCTGAACAGGTTCCGGCCTCGAAGATGGGATTACGGCAGCCATTATTCCCACGCCCCCGCTTTGTCGAACTTGTACCACTGCTGGGCCACAGAAGAGCCGCCACTTAGGCCGGCGCCGGCAGCGGCGAACAACGGCGATTCCGCGGCGGCTTCAGATGCAAACGTCGCCGAGGAATAGTCGTAAAGCAGGCCCTGCGCCGAGGCATTCGATGCCGCAACTTTATGCTGGTAAGCCTCGCGCTCGCCTTGTTGCAGCAGCGCCAACTGGTCAACCTTACCAAAATAAGCTGTATCGCCGAGAATATCGATTTCATCATCATCGATGGCAAATCCAGACGCGGCCATGACTGCACGCTGCCGGCCAGCCAAGGCGTCGACCTTGCGCTGGTGATCTGCCGTTTTGCGGGCGGCCCGGGCGCGTGCATCCTCGGCCTGCCATTCGGCCACCGTTGCATTGTTGCGTGCAACCTTGGCCTTGTAGGCGGCCTCACTTGATCTTGCCTGATTTTGCCGCTGCCTGGCTTGCGATGCCTGCGCGGCGCCGACCATCGACATGGCCGTCCCCGCAACCATCATCACCATCATCGCGGTCGGGCTACACATTTTTCATTGCCTCCATTGAAAGTGCCGGAACGGCGCGCGATGCGCGCCGTATTCGATGACGTCGCCCATGTCAAAGCCCATCCATTGCAGCCAGCGCTTGGCCGTGACGTTCTTTTCATAGACAACATTTTGCAAGATGGGGTAGGTCATCTTCATGCGGTTCAGGTAGTACCAGCCGCGTCGCAGAAACGGCACGGTAATCTCCTCCAGGCCGTCGGTCGCAATCAGCCAGGGGATGCCGACGCCTCGGCTGATATCGCCGACCGTCACGCCCCAGATGCAGACCAGATCATCGTCGGCATAGCCGGCCCAGCTTTCGGAGGAACAATCGATCGCGCCGACCAGCACCTGGCCGAGCGGTTTGCCGGTCTGCAACCAGATCTCCTCCTTGTCGATTTCCCGCGCCGTCACGGCGATCTCATCGACATGGTGCTCGCCGAGCTCTGTTATGCTAATTTCCAACGGAAAACTCCGGTATGACGGCCAATATGGTGATCGGCAGCGGATCAGCCTGCTCGATGAAAAGCCTGCCGTTGGTGTTCCATTTGGGCCTGACGGTCATGGCCAGGTCTCCCGTCGTCAAGGTGTTCAGCCCTTGCATCATGGCAATCAATTTATCTGACGATGGGCCGGCGAAAAACGACGCGCTATTCTCGGTTCTGACCGTCAGCGAGGAAACTCGCTTGGTCTTGCCCTGGATGGTGCTCGACGCATCTGTCTCCATATCGAGCGTTTCGATCTGCGCCGTATAGGGCAGGCCGATATGCACTCTCGAGGCAGCGGAGGGCAGCGTCACCGAGCCGCCCGAAACGGTGAGGCCGGTGACAACGCCGCCGTTTGCCAAGCAGGAAACTGCTTCGCCTTCGAGATGATCAAGCCCTGAAATTGCCGTCACTGCGTCGCGAACATAGCCGGTCGCTTCCGCGGTGAAGGTGCCAAATCCGGTGCCATCGACGTCCTCCGCATCGGAGTTCTGCAACTCGAAGGTGTTGGTCGTGACGTTTGCTGCGACCCAGCCGTCGGCGTTGATCTCGGTCATGCCGCTGACGCCGGTGATGTCCAGGATATCGCCATTGACCAGGCCATGCGATGCTGCCGTGACAACAACCGGGTCGGCGCTGGTCGCGCCAGTGATCGCCACGGGATAATTGAGGGAGAGGCCGGCATCGACGAAAAATGCGTCCTCTCGCTGGTCGTAGACCCTGGTATGGAGCCGCTCTACATACCGCTTCGTAACACCACCGACGGTGCGCCTGACGATGAAATAAACCGCGTCGTCATCGCTTTCGGAGATCGAAATAACGGATTCGAAATAGCCGGCAGTATCATGCCTGTGCCAGGCCCAAACCTCGTGATCGCGCATGTAAGTCAGGCCGAGCAAAGCACCGTCTGAGCGCACGGCCCAGACGATACTGTCCGGCGACTGCGCATAACACCAGTCATCGACCGACTTACCAGTGAACAGATGATTTGCTAAGACGGAGAGGTCGGTGCCGGTATAGCCATCGGTCTCGAATTTGTATCCGAGGTCTCGGATGATGGAACCGTGCTCCTGAATATAGAGAATGGTATTGCCGATCACCAGAGGCCGCACGGTATTAGCACCGTGATATTCTTGCGGCTTGACCAGTACGTTGACCGGGGTCAGCACGTCATCGGCGCCGGCAGTGATGCGCCATTCGCCACCAGACGTCATTACGATCAGATCTGCCAGCGGAACAATATGCCTAATCTCATTCACCTGCCGCGCGGCGATCGTCCGCGTGATGGCGTCGTCGTCTTTGCGCGGCGATGAATGTGAGAAGTTATGATAGTTCGCACTTTGCGAAAACCAAAGGGTTTGCGGCTTGTTGGCCGTAGCGCCAAACACCATGCGCTGCTCGTAGTAGGTCACCGTTGCCGGATAATTGCTCGAGCCCGTGAACGGGTCGCGGGCCGCCGGCGGGGAATCCGACAGGTCAGGCGTGATGCCCTTGTCGTCGAAGGTGGTTGTCTCGGTCGAGCCAACGTAGCCATACAGGCCGTTGTCAAGGCGATAGACGTGATAGCGATCGGCAGTCGAGACGGCCGAGAAGGTAACGCGGTTGTAGTTGGTGCTATCGAGCGTCGCGTGCCCGCTCGACGTCGTACCAGACGTCGCCAGGCCTTCTTCGGCTGTCTCATCGTCGAAGGCCGTGATCTTGTAGGTGTAGGCCTCGGAACCTGTCGTGCCCGTTGGCGTCACTGTCACCGCCGCCGTAGCGGCGATCGTCGGCACGAAACTGATCGTGGTTAAGGTCCAGCTTGTGTGCCCCGTTCTGGTCAACTCTCGCGGCGCATGGTCCTTGTGCGTGATCGTCAAGACATCGGCAGACTGCGTGAATTTCAGATCAAACAGATCCGCCTCCAGATATGGCGTCGCGATCTCGTAGACACGATAGGCCGAGCCGCCGGAGGCGTACGCTGTAAAGGCGGAGCCATCGACGTCAGATGACGTCATATCTTGAAGCTCGAAGGTGTTTGTTGTAACGCCGGCGACTTTATAATTTTTGCCGTTGATCTCGGTCATACCGACGACGCCGGTTATGTAGACCTCCTCGCCGTTGGTGTAGCCGTGCGCGCTCGAGGTAACGACAACCGGGTCGGCGCTGGTAGCGGCCGTGATGGATTTGGCGCCCTCGAGGATTTGCCCGGCGTCCATGAAAAACCGTGCGTACTGATCGCCAAGCTCGATCGCATAGGTCTGCGTGGTGGAAAACGAGAAGCCAAGCAGCCTGGTTGCTTTGCTGCTGTCTTTGACCTCGGCGATGAACTGTGTGCCAGGCCGGTTCGAAACACCGCCATGCGGATGAACAAAAGAATTGCGGCAGGTCGCCAGGCCAACGCTGTATTTGCCGAGGTCGACGCGGGCATGCAGCGCCGGCGATATCTCCCCGCCAGAGAACGATGGCTGTATGCGGCGAGCCATCAGTTGGCCTCTCTATCGAAAAGCCCGGCCGGGTAGACCCAGACCGGAGCGCCGCCGCCAAACCAGGCGGCCTCGACGTTCTCCGTGAAATAATTATAGGCCTCGCCGAACTCCATATCAGAATAGGCGACTAGCAGTTGCACGCATTTGTTTGCGTCATAGACGGCCGCCGGCGGTTCGCCGCATCGGTGTCCGATACCGATCATGGCCTCGTCGAAACCGTCGGCCTCGAAGATTTCACCGTCCTTTAGCTTTTTCGATAGCTGTGGAGCGGCGGTCTTTAAATTCTTGCGGCGAGCCACGATGCGTCCTGCTGAGTTTCCGCCACGCTCTCGGCCGCGTCAGCAGCTTTGGCCTTGGCCAGGATGTTGCCATAAATCGTCGCCGCATCATTTCGCTTTGCCGACGAGCCGGTAATGGGCTCGGCCAAATTGAAGGCCAGGTTCCATGATAGCGCTATGCGGAAGCCTGCATCGAAAGCGTTGGGGTCTGTGACCCGGGAGATGTAGCGCAGATCGGCAGCGCTAGTGTCTGTCAGCACGACCTTGCCAGAGGCGCCGTCAGAGGCCACCTCGAAAGGGATGGTCGCATCGGCGTCGGCGGCCTTGATGATCTCGATCGCCGTCAGGCAATCGCTTGGATAGGCATATCTGTAGGCCCAGCTATAAGGCGGCGAGCCGAGATCAGCCAGGGCGTCGACCTTGATGGCAAAGCCCCACTCATGCTCGCGCAATAGTGCATCACGCAAGTCTTCGTAGTAGAGCGTGCAGTAGCGCGCTTCTTCGCTCTCGGTCGGATCAAGCGCCGCAATTTGTGCCTCTGCGCCGATATGCGCCAGAGCGAGATTGCAGATTTGCACATCGCTGGCCATAGGCCGAGCTCCTATTCATGGTCTGGGTCAGGCGGCGCAGCAGGGGGAGCGGATGCTCCCCCTGCCTTACGCTTTTTGGGGTTTGGCGCGATGGGCTTCATCCACTTATCGGAATAGGCGGTTTTGTCGACCTCGAAAACGTCGTCGACGTACCTTTTTTGCCCACCGACAAACCCCAGCTTAGTGGCCTGCACCTTCATTACAGCGCGTCAGCCTTGGCCACCCAGTATTGCGGATCTTGATCAGTCAAGAAAGCAGTGAGGGTCACCGTTGGTGAAGAACCGCCCATGGTGTACTTGGGCGAGAAGAAGCGCTCGGCGGTTGGACCGACCGGGATGATGATCTGATCACCCACGGCCAGGGCCGTCTTCTGAGCTACCGTAGCAACTACAGTTGCAGAAGACATTGCCTCGACGCTATCAGTCTCGAGAGTGATATCTAAGGTCGGCGAAGAACCGCCCATGGCAACATCACACTGGATAATGCACCAGAGTTGGCGGCCGGTGCCGATATCAGCACCAACAGCACTCGAGTCAAGGATGTTGGTTGACCGAGCCGTGGCCGTGATCGCCTGGGCATCGGAGAACTCTAACAATTTATCGACATACATAGGTTTTTTCCTCTCTATGCGTCAGGGTTAGGACACGGTGGCTTCGGTGCCGAGCAGGGCATCGCAGCGCCGAACGGGAATGCCGTCGAACGATACAATGTGCTTGCCGGCGACCTCGTCCATGGTCAGGTTCAGTGCGGCGGCCTTGACTTGCCGGCGCAGGAACGATTTGACGGTGCGCCCGCAATAAAAGACGGGCCGACCGCGGCTCAGACTTGGCACCAACTCGATCGCCTGTGTCATCAGATCAACCAGGTCTGCGCCAGATGCTGCGTCCTTTGTCAACGCCGAATTGTCGACGTTGGCGATACGCACGATGTAGCGCCAATCCCGTACCGTCAGGCCGATATCCCACTTGTAGTGAGTGCGATAGCCTTGGTAGAGACCGCCGGCCGCATCGCTCAGCGTTTCCTCGCCAAGGTCATTGTGCGTGAAGCCTGCCCGTGAGCCTTTGGGAAAGATCCCGTGCACTGTGGTAGGGCCCCAAACTACGAGCCAGACAGAGTGATTGTCTGAACCCGAGCCGCCGCCGGCGATGATGTTGCCACCATTTTCGGCAGAGAGGGAGTTGAATCGCGGCGCCAGGCCCATGAACTCTTCTGGTGCGGTATCGCTATCGCCATAGAATAAGGTCGAGGACATTTCCTGGTTGAAGCTCTCCAGGAACCCGGTGTCTTCGGTCATGCGGAACTGCGCCGTATTGCCGTTGAGATCGGCCAGGGCCTTATCAACCTCGGCATAGCCTTCCAGCATGCCGCAGGCATCGGTGACCTGCACGGTGGTGCTCTTCGACGGCTGTACGCCGTAGTTGAGTTTACGCCAGGTGGTCGATGGCAGGCCGGAGCGGATGGTGGTGCGATGGCCGGTGGGCAGATTGCCCTCCTGGAAGGCCATGTCCTCCAAGATCTCGTTGGTCTCGGCAAGGATCTCAACAATCGAATCGATCTTGCCGTCAGGATCCGTGCGCTTGGCGAAATCGACCAGCGTCGGATTAGTCACAGATAGGGTTGCCATTTATTGGCCTCCTTCAAGTTTTCTGTTGGTTTGGGTAAAGCCGCTCGGCGTGATCAACAGCACGCTGCGAGCCGCTAGTTTGTGCGGTCGGCACCTCCATCGGCGAGGAGGTGGCACGGCCGTAGTGGCGAAAGACAGCCAGCATTGCCGGGTGACGATCGAGCGATGACGTCGCCAGTGTCTTAGACAATGAGCCGTCAGGGTCGACCGACTGCAAACCTGCACGCGCCTCAGACATCGCCTCTTTGGTCAGATGACCGGCGGCCTTTGATCGTGCGGTCCAATCGGATGCGAGCTTTCCCCAATCTGCCTCCGCCACGGCCCGGTCTTCCTGGGCCATGCGGATGTACAGATCGATGGCGCTCTGGGCCTGCCCTTGCGACAGTCCGACATCTCTCGACCAGGCCGAGAAACTTTCGAGCCGTGCATCTTGCAGCACCACGCCATCGGGGAGTGCAAACGCCGAATATTCTTCGGGCGGGACGTCTTGTTCAGACGTAGAATCCGCCGCATCAGCGTCGTCGTCGGGCGTAGCCTCGATATCGGAGAACGCCGCCACGGCTTCGTCTCCTGTCGGCTGCGCCTCGCCCGCTTCCCCTGTATCAGCGGCTTGTTCAGCCGCCTGATCATCAGTTTCGGCAGGCGTCTCGGCGAAGGCCTCCTGGGCCGGCGCCGTAACTTCATTTTCTTGGGTCTCGTTATCCATTCGTTGTGTTTTCCTCAACCATTTGGGCATAGCTTTTCATGCGTCGATGCGTATTGAGTAATCCGAATAGCTTTTTGCCGTAGGCCTGCTGGCCTAAGACGTAAGCTGTTCCAGCGGCTTCGGCCGCAAAGGCATCTCTGAAAATCTGCGCCTCCTCGAGCAATGACCAAACAAATCGCCGACCCGTGGTTGAGCTTATCACAACTTCTAGGTCCGCTGCAAACTGGTCTTCACGTTGTTTTGCTGTCAAGCGACGGCGGCGAACGTCCTTACCGCTAGAGAGATCTTCGGGTTGGCCTTTTGCTGTCACCGACCAATGCCTCCCAAAATGTCAGTCAGCAGGTTCTCTCCGGCGGTGTCTGTGTCTGCCAGGGTCTTGGCGCCGGCCGCGGCGTTGGTCAGCACATTCGCATTCTGTTGCTGCTGCACCATTTGCTGTTTCTGGGCCCGCATCGCCGCGACGTCCTCGTCTGGCCTTATGATGGTGGGCGGCACGCCACGCATTGTTGAGTATTCATCAACAGCCTGGTCAAAATCAAATTTGTCCACGACGTCTGGAGAAATGCTCGCGAGGTTGCCGACGAAGCCGGCGGTTTCCTGAATGCCAAGAATGCCCTGCGACTTCTGCGCCTGCGCCATTACCGACATATATTCCACCTGGAGGGTGGAGCCCTCGAGATCTTTTGGCGGCGGCCCGGCGTTGCTTTCCAAAATGCCGGTTTCGACCATGCGCGTGAAGGTGTTATGGATCAAGGGATCCAGCAGATCGTGATTGATGCGCTCCATGACCGGGCCGAGCACCAACAACTTTTCCTCCCGCCTCTCCGAGATCTCGGTCGCCGTTATCTGCCGGCGGTCGGTCTGCGACAGCATCAGAAACAGATCAGCAAAGAACGCGCGGCGAATGCGCTCCCGGCAATCCTGCATATCGGCCAGGAACTCACCGAGCCTCGGCTGCACCTGGTAGGCAGGAGTGAAGCCGGTCTGGCCTTGTTGAGCATCGACGAAGGTCACATCCCCAGGCAGCGTGCTCATGCGCTGGTTTTTCAGTGAGCTCGGCGCCATCATCGGCGGGTTGACCATCTTCGAGATGGCCTGGCCCTTCTTTTTTTGCTGGTCTTGTAATTGACGAATGTCTCCGAGGCAGTTCATCCCCGGCCCCCGGCCATAGACGTCAGGCATTTGCAAATGCCAGCGCGGCGCATACACCGGGAAATATTCAAAGCCTGTTTGCTCGAGGAACATATCCTCCTCGCAGTTCGCCTCATAAGTGCATGAGTAAAACGGCATATCGACCGCCAGCGGGCTATCGGCGTCGCGATCGAGGTCATGTTGCGGCTCGATAACGTGTATCACGTCGATCCAGTGATCATAGTTGCCGCGCTCGTACATATCTTTGGTGCGCTGGCTGCACTTGTCTTTGCCGTATTTTGTTACGATCTGCTCAACCGTCATCGGTATTTCGCGATAGAGGGTATCGACGCTGTAGGTGTAATCTTGCGAGATCGCATATTCGCCGACAGTGAAGGCCTGGAAGCGGCAGACATTATCGAAGTCCGGCAACTGGATCATGCAGCCAGTACCGTAGGCCGCCATCTCCTCGTAGACGTACGGCAGTACCTGGTAGAGGTTCGACCGATTGAAGATCTCGTACATCAGATCTTCGGCCATTCGATACCAGGCCTTGACCTCGCCATTATCCATAAGCACCGGGTCTGGTGCGCGCAGCCTAAACCACCGCCTGGCCGGCGAGGTCACGCCGGACATCATGCCAGACACCAAGGTATTCAGCGCCTGGCCGCCTTCGCCGTCGATGATCTTCTGATTTCGCTTGTCGCCTTTGTTGACGTCAGACGTCATAAACCGACCTCGACGCGGAAGCAGATATTGGTTGATGTCCTTCCAGTGCGCTACGAAGGTCTCGCGCTCGTTCTTCAGTTGCACTAACCGGCGGTCGTACTTTTCCCGGGTCTTTTCCATGATGTTAAGCTCCTAGCAGCCGTTTCCGAACGATTGATGACGGCGCTCCCAAAATCCCGCGCGGCGATGTTGCGATAGTCGATTGGCTGGTTGTGCTCGCCGCCAGGCCGCGGCGCCGTGCCCGTTTGGCTGCGCTCGCAGCCTTGGTGTCGAAATCATCTTTGACTCCGGCCGCCTCGACGTCGGCTGCCTGCGTTGCCTTATCGCCGGCTATCTTGTCGGCCGCCGCCTTATCGGCAGCAGCTTCGTCAGCCGCGGCCTGCTTTGCTGCCGCTGCCTTTGCCGCCGCCGCGACATCGGCGGTATCGTCTCCGCCAATGGCCCCGGCCTCGCCGCCAGGGTCTGGGTCCGAAGTGCCGTCGCCGGCCAGACTGCCATGCGGCGCATTGGCCAACGCTGCGGCAAAACTCAGGATCCCCATACCGGGCATCACGCTGCTGAGCATCATCATGCCTGGGTTTTTCTTGGTTGCGGCGGCGTAGCCAGCGGCGACGGGGCTTACCCCAGCAGCCGCAGCAGTGGCCTCGTCGACCTCTTCCGGTGTAGCATTTGGATTCGTGTCAGAAACAACATCTACGTCGTCGCCAGGGGCATTGCCGGTGCCGGGGTCATCGACCTCGGGTCCAGTCGTCGTGTCATTGTCCACTGCGTCGATTTCGCCCATGGCGATGCCTTCGTTATCGCTACCGGCGGCGCCGCCGTCTGGTCCGCACATGGGTTATGCCCCCAACAATTTCTTGTAGGTGACGTCTTCAGGCTCCTGAAGCAGGCCTCGAGGCCCGGTCTTGATGGTGCTTTGCTGGCCCTTCATTTTCCGCAACTGCTTCTCACGGTCTTGCTTCGCGGCCTTCGCC